>MDTG01375394.1_pt1 | contig 12970 bp, 7 predicted proteins | sample 811421 | NCBI WGS metagenome assembly MDTG01 (sample SAMN05326645, study PRJNA326480) | marine metagenome | isolation source: seawater | place: Pacific Ocean: South East | collected 2011
CCGTCGGGGCCCTGCGCGTGGGCGGGCAGGGCGGCGAGGAGCGGCGCGGCGAGGAGCGCACCGGCGAGGAGCGCGCCAGCGAGGCGCGCACCGGCGAGAAGCGGCCGCCCGGCGAGGAGGTGACGTCGCGTGCTCATGCCCGGTCTCCCTCCGCCTCGGCGGCGTCGTCGCGCTCCGAGCTCGCCTCGGCGTCGTCGGCGTCGCCGCTCTCCGGCTTCGCTTCGGCGTCGCCTGCCTCCGCGAAGCGATGCCCGCACTTCTTGCAGAAGACGGCGTCCGCGTCGTTCTCGGTCTCGCACTCGGGGCAGGCCTTCACGCCAGCGTTCTCCGCCGGCGTGCTCTCCGCCGCCGTGCTCTCCGCCGCCGTGCTCTCCGCCGGCGCGTCCTCTTCGGCCGCCCCGCTCTCCGTCGGCGCGTCCGCGTCCTCCGGCTTCTGGCTCTTCCGGTAGGGCGCCCGCACGTCCTTGCCGATGCGCTCGGCGATCAGCGCCTCGGCCTTCTCGCGGAAGGGCTCCACGTCCGCGTCGAGCAGCTTCAGCACCTGCTTCGCCCGCGCCCGCAGCTTCGCGTCCAGCCGCTCGAAGTCGCTCCGCGAGAGCTTGCCCTGGTCGTGGTCGAAGCGGAGGTCGCGGAGGTTCTGCAGCAGCGCCTCCTTCTCGGCCACCAGCTCGCGCCGGCTCGCCGCCTCCACCGTGCCCTGCATGTCGGGCATCTCGGCGGCCCCGAAGGCCGCCCGGAAGCTCGCCCAGAGCGCGTAGAGGCCGGCCATCAGCGTGACCGCCGCCAGCGCCACGAAGACCCACGGGAGCAGCGCGCTCATCGGTCTCCCTCCAGCCGCCGGAGCTCGTCCTCGAGCAGCGCGTCGTAGTCGCGCTCGGGCGCGTCCTCCGGCGCGGGCCCGTCGTCCTCGGGGTGCTCGGGGTCGCTCGCCGAGCGCCGCTTCCAGCGCCGCCCGAGCATGAAGATGCCGCCCGCCGCGAGCACCACCGCCGCCACCGGGATGGCCCACATGGCCCGGTCCATCCCCTCGTCGGGCGGGATCGAGATCGCCGCCGGCCCGTACTGCGCGCGGAAGGCCGCGATCAGATCCTCCGGCGTCTCCCCCCGGGCGAGCCGGGCGCGCATCTCGGCGCGCCGCTCGTCGGCCCACTCGCAGGCGCAGCTGTCGAGGGGGAGGCGCTGGCAGCCGCCGCACTGGCAGAGCAGGTGCCCGAAGAGGTGCCGCTCGGTCGGGTCGTGCAGCACGACCGTCCCGGCGTGCAGGCTGCTCGAGCCGCCGCCCTCCTGCGCCGCGGCCAGCCCCGGCGCGAGCAAGAGCCCCAAGAGGAGGAGCACCGCCGCCGCCGCCGCCGCGCCCTTTCCGCCGCCGCGCCGCCGTTTCCTCTTCAGCTGCTCCTGCCGCGCGAGCACGTCCCGCGCCCGCGGCCACATCGCGATCACCGAGCCGAGCACCAGGATGATGCCGCCGATCCAGATCCACACGACCAGCGGCCGGAGGATGACGCGGAAGGTCGCCCGCTGCGTGTTCGGGTCGACCGTGCTCATGATCACGTAGAGGTCCTCGCGGAGGTTCGTGCGGATCGCCACCTCCGTCGTCGGCTGCTCGGGCATGGTCCGGTAGATGAACTTCGCCGGCGCCACGCGGCCCAGCGCCTCCCCGTCGTCGCCGTCGAGGACGGTCATGTCCGTGAAGACCATGCGCCGGTTCGGGTCGCGCTCGCTCCGCGGCCGGTCGTAGCGGAACTCGTAGCCGGGCACGGTCATCGTGTCGCCCGGGTGAAGCGCCGCCTCCTCCTCCACGTCGTAGGCCGCGCCCGTGAAGCCGAAGTACATCAGCGCGATGCCGATGTGCACGATGTAGCCGCCGTAGCGCCGCCGGGCGCGCATCGTCAGCCGCGTCAGCGCCGTCAAGAAGCCCTCGCCCTTGTTGCGCATGCGCACCCGCGCGCCCCGCCAGAACTCCTGGCCGATGCCCACCACCACGAAGGTGATGACCACCAGCGAGAGCAGCGGCGCCACCGACTGGAAGCCCGCGAGCACGCGCCCGGTGAAGGTCGCGTAGATCTCGTCCGAGTCGATGATCGCCGGGAAGCCGAGCGCGTCCCCGACCAGCAGGTGCGCCGCGCCGAAGACGCCCGCCGCCACCAGCGGCACCAGGAAGGCCCGCGCCATGTTCTTGCCGGTCGCCTTCCGCCAGCTGATCAGCGGCCCGTAGCCCATGAGCACCAGCAGGATCAGCCCGAAGGGCACCATCCACTGGTTGTAGAAGCCGGGCCCGACCGTCACCTCCTGCCCGCGGAGCCACTCGCTCACCAGCGGCCAGGTGGTCGCGCCGAGGACGAAGATCATCATCCCCAGCAGCACCCAGTTGTTGAGCAGGAAGGCGAACTCGCGGCTGAGCAGGGCCTCGATGCGGTGCTCGCTCTTCAACACCGGCAGGCGCCAGATCACCAGCGCGGCGAGCGCGACGGCCAGCGCGATCAGGTAGTAGACGAAGAAGATGCCGATGTCGGAGCGGGCGAAGGAGTGCACCGAGGCGATCATCCCGCTCCGCGTCAGGAAGGTGCCGAAGATGGTCATCCAGAACGTCAAGAGCAGCAGGAAGACGTTCCAGATCTTCAGCATGCCGTAGCGCTCCTGGACGATGGCCGAGTGCAGATAGGCCGTGCCCACGAGCCAGGGCATGAAGCTGGCGTTCTCGACCGGGTCCCAGGCCCAGTAGCCGCCCCAGCCGAGCTCCTCGTAGCTCCAGAGGCAGCCGAGGATCAGCCCGATGCTGAGGAACATCCACGCGATCATCGCCCAGAGGCGCGCGCCCTTGATCCACTCGTCACCGAGGCGCTTGGTCATCAGCGCGGCGACGACGAAGGCGAAGGGGATGGCCCAGCCGACGAAGCCCATGTAGAGGGCCGGCGGGTGGATGACCATCCAGTAGTTCTGGAGGAGCGGGTTGAGCCCCTCGCCGTCCGGGGGCGCGGCGGCGACGGTGGTCGCGAAGGGGTTCGCCGCGAAGAGCATGAGCACGACGAAGAACGCCAGGATGCTCATCAGGGTCGCGTAGATGTAGGGCTGCAGCTCGAGGTAGCGGCCGCGGAGCCAGCGCGTGCAGGCGGCGGTGTAGCCGGCGAGGAGGAAGCTCCACCAGAGGAGGGAGCCGTCCTGGCCGCCCCAGAGGGAGGTGACCAGGTACCACCAGGGCATCGAGCGGTCGCTGTAGCGGGCGACGTAGCGGATGCGGAAGTCGTGGGTCTGGAAGGCGTAGGCCAGCAGGCAGACGCCGAGGGCCACGAAGGCGCAGGTGGCGTAGGTGCCGAAGCGGGCCGCCGAGAGGAGCTGGGGGCGGCCGCGGGCGGCGCCGAGGGCCATGGCGAAGGTGTAGGCGGCGCTGACCAGGACCAGGCCCAGGACGAGGTTGCCGTAGAAGGGGACGTCGATGGTCGGCATCGGGGGCTCGTGTTCCGCTGGAGCGGGCGGCGCGGGAGCGGCGCGGCCCGGGTCTCCGGATCCGGACTCTAGAGAGGGCAGCCGGGTGGGGCAACGGCGCTTCTCCCCACGCCATGAGCGGCATTCGATGGGGCCTTCCCGACCCGATGGTGTCGCCGCGGCTCGGAGCCCGTTCGGGCGGCGCGCGCGGGACCGCGCAGGTCGCACATCCGCCTACACGTGGGGCGTAGGGATCCGCCTCCATCGTTTGCCGGATCGGCGCGAAGCCCGATACCCTCGACGCGTCGGGGTCGGCGGAGAACGGGGTTCGTTTTTCGTCGCGTGCTCTTCGGAGGTGTGCTCATGCGGGGGTCTTCACCCATCCGCCGCCGCGCCATGCGTGCAGGCTTTTCTTTCTCGGGGTCCTCTCTCATCGGGTCGATCGCCCTCGCGGCGCTGCTGGCCCTCGGGGCCGGCTGCGGGGACGACGACGGGCCGATGCCCACGACCGACGGGGGCAACCTGCTCCCGGACGGCGGGCTCGCGCCGGTCGACGTGCCGAACCCGGTGCTCGTGCAGACCATGGCGCCGGAGGAGGTGCGCGCCGGCGAGGTGATCATGGTCAGCTGCCTGATCCTCGACGAGAGCGGCGAGCTCTATTCGTCGGCCGGGCGCACGCCGACCTACCGCGTCTCCCCGGAGACCTCCATCGAGCGCATGGACGGCAGCCTCATCGCCGCGCGCGCCGGTGAGGTGGAGATCAGCTGCGCCTTCTCGGACCTGATGCTCACCGACGAGAGCCCGGCCGTCGTGCGCATCCTCCCGGGCGACCCGGCGGAGGTCGTCACCTCCGTGGATCGCTCGAGCGTCGAGGCCGGCGGGACGGTCACGGCGAGCTGCGACGTCTTCGACGCCTTCGGCAACCGCATCGAGGACGCGGAGCCGAGCGTGAGCGTCGAGCCCATGGACGAGGGCAACACCTCCGACGGGCTGACGACGACCTTCACGCGCGCCGGGACCTACGACGTCAGCTGCGAGCTCGCGGGCGCCGCGAGCGTGCCCGAGCGGGTCGAGGTCACGCCCTCCCTGCCGGCGACCCTGGCCCTCGCGAAGGTGCCCGATCAGCCGGTCTACGCCATCGGCCAGGTGGTCGAGGTGGTCGCCGCGGTGACGGACGTCTACGACAACCCGATCCCCGACGCGGACGTGGCCTTCGTCAGCGAGCCGCCCGGCTCCACGCTCGGCCGCAACCGCTTCCGCTACGACGCGGACGGCACCTACGTCGTGACCGCGACGGTCGCGCCGCCCACGGAGGGCGACGTGCCGCTCACGGGCTCGGTGGAGATCGTCGTCAACGGCAACGGCCCCTCCATCCAGTGCACGAGCCCGGCCGACGGCGCCATGGTCGACGTGGCGCCCGGCGGGACGGTCACCTTCTCCGGCGAGGTCTCGGACACGAGCGGCACGGACGTGGTGGTCGTGAACGGCGAGGTCGCGACGCTGAGCGCCGACGGCACCTTCAGCGTGCCCGTGACGGCGCGCTTCGGCATGAACTTCGTCGACATCACGGCCATCGACAGCTTCGGCGCCGAGTCGAGCCAGACCTGCACCTTCCTGGCCTCGGACGTCTGGGCCGATCCGGACGACGTGCTCGGGAACACGGTCTCGCTGAAGCTCCGGCAGGACGCCATCGACGACGGGGACCGCTCGGGCGGCATCGACTCGCTCGGGGATCTCCTGCAGACCGTGCTCGACTCGGACGGGCTCGCCAGCACGCTCGACAGCGCCCTCTCGGACTCGAACCCGCTCAAGGCCGACAGCTGCGACGTCGGCGGGCCCTTCGGCTCCTGCACCGTGCGCTCGCGGGTCGACTACCAGCGCCTCGACCTGTCCGGCTCGAAGTCGGTGGAGCTCCGGCTCGTGGACGGCGGCCTCTCGGCGCGCGTCGCCTTCGATCGGCTGCGCGTGCGGCTCCGGGTGCGTGGCCGGGTCATCGGCATCCCCTTCGACACGGAGGGCTGGGTCACCTTCGACGACCCGCGCGTGTCGATGATCTTCGACATCACCCTCTCGGGCGGCCGGCCGCGCATCACCGTGCGCCCGGGCACGGTCGACGTGAGCATCGGCGGCGTCGACACGAGCTTCAGCGGGCTCGACGGCGCGGTGGTGAACATCGTCGCCGACCTCGCCGAGGGCACGCTCCGGAGCACGGTGGAGAACCTCCTCCGCGACTACATCCGCGACAACTTCAACGACATCCTCGACGGCGTCGTCGCCGGCCTGGACATCTCGAGCCTGGGGACGAGCCTGGACGTGCCGAGCCTCGGCGGCGGCGACCCGATCCCGATCAGCTTCGGCGTCGGCTTCTCGTCCGTGAGCACGACCCCCTCGCGCTTCCTCGTCGGCATCGGCACGCGCTTCCGGGGTCCGACGGCCATCGGCACCCCGAGCCTCGGCGTAGCCATCCCGCCCGGGGCCTCGCCCTCCTTCCTCGACGACCCGGCCCTGAGCCAATCCATGGGCGTGAGCATCCACTCGGTGCTCTTCAACCAGGTGACGCATGCGGTCTGGCGCGGTGGGCTCCTGAACGGGACGGTCACCGGCGACGCGCTCGGCGGGAGCCTCCCGGAGGGGCTGACGGCGGACCTGAACGGGCGCCTGCCGCCGGTCGCGGAGATGATCAGCGGCCCCGAGGGCGACTTCGTGCAGATCGGCATCGGCGCCCTCGACCTGGCGCTGGTCTACCCGGGGCTCTTCGAGGAGCCGATCCGGGTCACGCTCGGCGCGCGGGCGACCACGAACGTGGCGCTGATGGGCAACGACCTGAGCTTCGAGGACATCACCATCGAGGAGCTGAGCTTCTCGACCGGCGACGTGAGCCTCGACGCCTCGACCCGCGAGGTGCTCGAGCGTTTCCTCCGCACGCTGGTGCAGTCGATCGTGGACAACGTCCTGAACGACGCGCTGCCGGCGCTCCCCGTGCCCTCCTTCGCGCTGCCCGACTCGCTGAGCACCTTCGGCGTGCCGCGCGGCACGGAGCTCGGCATCCGCTCTCCCTCCCTGGCGAACGAGCCGCAGCACTTCGTGCTCCGCGGCGACTTCGGGACGCTCTGAGGTGAACGCGATGAACGCCATGACGACGACGCGACGCCTGCTCCTGCTCCCGGCCCTCGCCCTCGCCCTCCTCGGCGCCTGTGGGGACGACGACGGCATGGGCCTCCCCGACGCCGGGCCGCGGCTCGACGGCGGGCCCGACGGCCCCGTGCCCTTCGGCATCGAGGTCACGGTGGCCCCGGCCCGGAGCGCCTACCGCATCGGCCAGAGCGTGCGGCTCGAGGTCGAGGTGATCGACATCGACGAGGAGATCATCGAGGGCGCCGAGGTGGTCTTCTCGGTCGAGGACGACGCCGCCGCCGACATGGGCGAGGGCGTCTTCGAGCTGACCACCGAGGGGCGCATCCAGTTCAACGCCTGCACCGTGCGCGCGGGCCCCTCCGGCGAGGAGCCGCTCTGCGACTTCGCGCAGATCTTCGTCGACGCGGGCGCGCCGAACCTCGAGGTCACCTCGCCGACCCCGGGCGCCGAGCTCGGCGGCGGGGAGGCCACGGCGATCGTGGTCGAGGGCTCGGTGGCGGACACGGAGACGAGCGCGGGCACGCTGCGGGTCTTCGTGAACGGCTCGACGGTGGAGCTCGACGAGATGGGCGCCTTCCGGACCGAGCTGCCGGCGCTCTTCGGCATCAACCACATCGAGGTGGTCGCGTCGGACGGCGTGACCGAGGACGCGCGCGTGGAGATGGACGTGCTCTGGGCGGAGGACTACCGGCCGGCCATGGACTCCGAGGGGACGCGCCCGGAGGTGACCTTCGGTGAGGGCATCACGCTCCAGCTCGGGCAGCGCTTCTTCGACGATGGGGAGCCCCTCGACACGATGGCGGACCCGGTGCGGACGGAGGACCTGGCGGACATCTTCGAGCTGGTCCTGCAGAACGTGGACTTCCGGGGCTTCCTGCCGGACCCCGTGATCGACAACGCGCCGACGCTCTTCCTGCGCATCACGGAGGTGCGCACGAGCGACATCGACGTGGTCGTGGACGTGGTCGAGGGGGGCGCCGAGCTCTTCCTGCGCATCGGCACGCTGGACGCGGACACGGTGGGCAACCTCGAGTTCGAGGGGACCATGCTGGACCTCGGCGGCGGGCTGACGGCGAGCCTCTCGGCCTTCGCGCGCCTCGACGTGTCGAAGGCGGGCCCGGAGGCGCCGGTGGAGGCGTCCGTGGAGGAGCTGACCATCGCCATCGAGGACGTCGAGGGGCGCTTCCGCTCGGCGGAGGCGAACGCGATCCTGCAGCTCGCCGAGGGGCTCCTCCGCTCGACGCTCGAGGACCAGCTCCGGGACGCCTTCGGGGACTCGCTCCTCGACGCGATCCCGGCGGTGCTCGCGGACGCGATCGGCTCGCTCGACACGGCGCTCCAGGATCAGACGATCCCGCTGGAGACGGAGCTCTTCCCGCCGGTGACGATTCAGCTGGACGGGCGCGTGGCCTCGATCGACACGCGCTACCGGCGCTGGATGCGGACGCCGCTGCAGATGACGGTGAGCACGGACGCGACGCCGGCCTGGCCCGAGAGCCGGGGCGCGGCGGACCTGGTCGGCGTGACCGACCCGCTCTTCGAGACGACGCCCGTGCAGCTCGGCATGAAGGTGGCGCTCCTGAACGGGCTGCTCCACACGCTCTGGAACAGCGGGCTGCTCGAGATCGACGCGACGGCCATCTTGCCGGAGGACCTGGCGGGGCTGGTGATGGGCGCGGACCTGAGCGGGAAGCTGCCGCCGGTGATCCGGCCGGCGCGGGGGGCGGAGACGACCGACCTGGTGCTGGCGCTGGGTCAGGCGGAGCTCCAGCTGAACGCGCTCGGGGCGGACACGCGCTTCGGCGTGACCATCGAGGCGGGCGTGACGCTCGACATCGTGGACGGCGCCATCGTGCTGAACGTCGACGAGGAGCCGTTCATCCGGACGTGGATCATCGAGTCCACAGAGGCACGGCCGCCGATCAACGAGGAGGGGCTCGAGGGGATCCTGCGGGATCAGCTCTGGCCCGAGCTGCGGGGGGCCGTGATGGACGGGCTCTCGCTGGAGCTGCCGGCGCTGGAGGTCGGCGACCTGACGGGCATCGCGCCGGAGCTGGACGGCTTCGCGCTGAGCTTCGAGCTGGCGCGGCCGCTGGACGTGCGGGAGGACTCGGCGGTGGCGGACCTCGCGATCGTGGGGACCGTGCCGGCGGGGATGTAGCCGGAACACGACCCCTGCCCTCGCCTGCTGGTGAGGGATGGGGGGAACGAGCCGAGCCCCTCGTCCGGAGGCTCCATCGCGTCGCGGCCGCGAGCCGGATCCCGATCTGCGCGGCGCGCGACGCGATTCCCGTCGCGCCGCCCCCGTTCGCGGTTTGTGTCGCCGACGCGCCCCGTGGGAGCGTCGTCCCATGCGCCTCCACCTCTCCTTCGTCGCTCTCCTCGCCCCCCTCGTCGTGAGCTCGGCCTGCAGCGAGGACGAGCCCGGGCCGGCCCCGGCGGCCGCGCCTTCCACGGGCGCTCCGGCGGCGGAGGCAGAGAGCGAGGCCCCGGCGGCGCCCGTCGACGAGGGCCCGGAGATGACCGAGGGCTTCATCCGCGCGACCATCGACGGGGAGGCGCACCGCTTCGAGCACCTCGAGGCCGACCGAAACCAGGCGACCTCGCGCACGACCGTCCTCGCCGCCTTCGACGGGCCGGAGGAGGAGCACGGCGTCGAGATCCTGCTGACCGGCTGGGACGTCCGCGACGTCGAGTATCCGGCCCGCTTCGCCCATGACATCCGGAGCGCCGTGCGGGGGCGGGACATCCGCGCCGCCATGCGGCTGCCGAGCTTCGTCTACGTCCAGGGCGGCGAGCGCCACGTGGCGATGTTCCGCGACCCGCCCCTCGAGTGCGACCGGTTCGAGGCGCAGACGCTCCACTGCACCTTCGAGATCGAGGTGCCTCGGGATGGCGGTGGCACGATCCGCGTCACGGACGGCGAGCTCGAGATCGCGTTGAAGTCGAACGCCATGGCCGACGCGATCCTGGAGGGGACGGTGGGCATGGCCGCCGACGAGGCCGTCGATCGCGCCCAGGAGACGCTCGACCGGGCGAACATGCGCTGAGAGCCCCGCGACGCGGGGGGCGCGGCGGAGCGTACGGTGGGTCGGCGAGCGTTCAGTCGGTCGCCAGGTCGGTCGCCCGCCCGCTCGCTCGCCGATGGACCGTGCGGTCGGTCGCCCGGTCGGTCGCCCGGTCCCTCGCCCGGTCGCTCGCTCGATGGATCGTACGGTGGATCCCACGGCGGGATCCCACGGCGGGATCGCGAGTCAGCCGCCGGCGCCGACGCGCGCGAGGTGCGCTTCGATGCGGTGGGCCGCGTGCTTCGCGAGCGTGGCGTTCGGGAAGACGTCGCGCCAGCTCTTCGCGCCGACGAGTGGTGGGGCCAGGAGGGGCGATCGCAGCGCTCCTCGACCGACGGGTCGCGAGCAGGTCCGAGCGGACGCGGAGGAGCCGGCGAGCCCCATCGAGTCGCCGCGGCGACGGACGCTCCCCTCTTCCGCGAACGGGGTCCCGCCCGTCGGCAGCCGACGCCGCCGACGCCGCCGACTGACAGCGGACGGGCAGCGGGCGGCGGAACGGGCAGAGCCTCGCGACCGGCGGGTCGCGAGCAGGCGCTCAGAGGCGGACGCGGAGGCCGAAGGCGGGGAGGAGCACGGCGCCGCCGCGGTCGAGGGAGCGCTCCCCATGGCTGCCCCACCAGCGCTCGTAGGCGACCGTCACCTCGAGGAAGGCGTGCACGCGCCGGAAGCCCGCCGCGAGGCCGACGAGCCCGCCCGCCCGGAGCCCGAAGGCCGACGCCCCGGCCGCGGCGCCGCCCTCCTCGAGGGCGAAGTCACCGGTCACGCCCTCGGCCCCGACGCGCAGCCCGAACCACACGTCGTAGACGCCGCCGAAGTCCATCGCGCGCACGAAGGGCAGGTCGAGGCCGAAGCGCGTCCCGCTCCCCGAGCCGTCCTCCTCCGGGATCCAGCCGACCTGGGGCGCCACCGCCCAGACCCAGGCCGAGCGCGTGGACCCCTCCTCGACGCCGAGCTCGCCGCGGAGCTCGAGGCGCGCGTCCGTGCCGGCGACCATCAGGCCGACGTCGAGGTGCCGCGTCAGCCCGCGCCGGAGCATGCCCACGGGGACGACGCCGCCGCCCTGCGCGGCGCGCCGCTGGGGCAGGCCCTCGAGGTCGCGGAGCTCGCCCGTCGGCACCCGGGCCGCGCCGCCGAGGGCGACGTCCGTCCGCTGCTTCGGCGTGGTCGAGCCGCCGCTCCACGCGGGCACCGCCGACGCGCAGCCGCTCAGGAGGAGCGCCGCCGAGAGCAGCCAGCCGAGGGGAGCAGGACGCACCGCGCGGACGATAGCATCGGGCTGCGGCGACCCGGGAGCGCGACGCGGGCTGCGCCGATGGTCGGCACGGCTGGCCACGACCCACCCGTCAAACGGTCCGCAGCTTGACCTTGCGGCGGCGGGGCTTCTTCGCGCCGGGCGGGGCGTCCCACTCGCCCTCGGGCGTGAGCAGGTCGGCGACCAGGTCGTAGTCCGCGGCGTCCGTCACCAGCGCCCGCCGCACCTCGCCGGGCTGGGCCGCGCCGTTCGCCAGGTAGACCTTCCCGTCCACCTCCGGCGCCTGCCCCCACCAGCGCCCCTCGAGCAGGAACTCGCTCTCGTCGCTGATGCCGTCCACGAGCACGTCCAGCTCGGTCCCGATGCGCGCCTTCAGCCGCTCCCGGCTGATCGGCCGCTGCAGCCGCATCAGCTTCCGATGCCGCGCCTCCGCGACCTTCTCGTCGACCGCCTCGTCGCCCATCTCCCCGGAGCGCGTCCCCTCCTCCAGCGAGTAGAGGAAGACGCCCACGTGGTCGAACTCGGCCCAGCGCACGAAGTCCTCGAGCTCGGCGAAGTCCGCCTCGGTCTCGCCCGGGTGCCCGACGATGAAGCTGGTCCGAAAGACCAGGTCCGGGATCGCCGTCCGCAGCCGCGTCACGACGTCGCGCAGCCGCTTGCCGCCGTGCCCGCGCCGCATGCGCTTCAGCATCGGCGAGGCCGCGTGCTGGAGCGGCATGTCCACGTAGGACAGCACCTTCGGGTGCTGGGCGAGGAGCTCGATCAGCGGATCCGTGAGCTTCTCCGGGTAGAGGTAGTGCAGGCGCACCCAGCGGAGCCCCTCCACCTCGGCGAGCGCCGCCGCGAGATCGGCCAGCGTCGGGCGCCCCTCGAGGTCGCGGCCGTAGGCGATCGTGTCCTGGCTGATCAGGTTCACCTCGACCACGCCCTGGGCCGCCAGCCGCTCGGCCTCGGCGACGACGTCGGCGATGGGGCGGCTCCGCTGCTTGCCGCGGAAGGACGGGATGGCGCAGAAGGAGCAGCTCCGGTTGCAGCCCTCGGCGATCTTCACGTAGGCGCTGTGGCCGCGCTGCGTGAGCTGGCGCGGGTCCGTCGCCCGCATCGTGTACTCGGCCGGGTTGCCGACGAGCATGCGCTCCTTCGCCTCGCGGCGGAGCACGGCGCCGAGCTTGAGCATGTCCGACGAGCCGAGGAAGTGGTCGACCTCCGGCATCTCGGTCGCGAGCTCGTCCGGGTAGCGCTGGCTCAGGCAGCCGGCGACGACGAGGCGCTCGCAGCGGCCCGCCTCCTTGAGCTCGGCCATCTCGAGGATGGTGTCGACGCTCTCCTCCTTGGCCGGGCCGATGAAGCCGCAGGTGTTGATGACGATGACCTCCGCGTCGGACGGATCGTCGACGTGGCGGAAGCCCTCGACGCCGCTGACGCCGAGCATGATCTCGGTGTCGACGCGGTTCTTCGCGCAGCCGAGCGAGACGAAGTGGATGGTGCGGTCGTCGGTCATGGGAGGGGGCGCGGAGCGGGGCCGCGCGCGGGGAGGTGCGGCGCGGCGGGGGCAGAGACAGCGGAGAGGGATAGCGCCGATTCCCGAGCGCCGCACGTGGGGCCGCTCATGAGCGCCCTCACGCGCGCCGGCCCCGCCCCCTTCGCCGGGCACGACGAGGGACCTCGGGGTCTCCGCCGACCGCACCAGCGGCCGCCCAGCCGCCCGCGAGTGCCCACGACGAGCGGCCCCGTCCCCCCGCTCGCCTCGGCCCAGTTCCCCGCGCGCCCGCCCGCCGACGAAACCCCGATCCCCGCGGCCAAAGGCCGCCTCACGAGCGACCCTGCCACGCACCCGCTCTCCTCGGCCCAGTTCCCCGACCCCCGCGGCCGAAGGCCGCTCGTCGCCCGCGGCGACGAAACCCCGACCCCCGCGGCCAAAGGCCGCCTCACGAGCGACCCCGCCACCCACCCGCTCTCCTCGGCCCAGTTCCCGGACCCCCGCGGCCGAAGGCCGCTCGTCGCCTGCGGCGACGAAACCCCGCCCCCCGCGGCCAGAGGCCGCCTCACGAGCGACCCTGCCCCCCACCCGCTCTCCTCGGCCCAGTTCCCG
>MDTG01107150.1_pt1 | contig 12969 bp, 17 predicted proteins | sample 811421 | NCBI WGS metagenome assembly MDTG01 (sample SAMN05326645, study PRJNA326480) | marine metagenome | isolation source: seawater | place: Pacific Ocean: South East | collected 2011
GTACTTGAATATCAAGCCAAGCTTCTTGCACAGGATGTAATTTTTTTTCTCCTAATCCTTCGATTGTAGTAATAGTTTTACCTACAGCATCTTCGACACGTATTTGGCATGATCTAATTGCCTCTCCATTAATATGAATAGAGCAAGCTCCACATATTCCTCTACCACAACCAAACTTTGTTCCACTTAAACCTAATTCTTCTCTAAGAACCCAAAGCAGTGGTGTATCTGGCTCGGCATCAGTGTAATAACTTTGGCCGTTAACTGTTATGTTAAACATCTATCTCCTCCTGGAATTTTATTATATAATGAAAACTTGAACCTTTTCAAGATGAAAATTAAATTGAGATATTCAAAAAAGAAATTAGCAAAACAAATATAATTTTATTTGTTAATCTAATAAATCAATAACAAATAATCTTTGTATCTTGTATTTTGCAAGCTTCATGGAAATCATTCATTCCACCAAAAGTAAATTTATTAATACAATCTTTTTCAAAAATATTTCTCACCTCAGCACAAGGAGTACAGACAAGAAGTTTAGCGTTAGTGTCATCAATAATTTCTTTAAACCTTTGCGGGGGACCTACTGGAACAATTTTTTCAGCAAATCCTTTTAAAGCTAAATGAACAGAATCATGAAATAACATTAAAGTAACTGTGTCTTTTACTTGTAATGCCGAAGCAGCAAATATAAATGGTAGCATTGCTCTTGTAGGATCAGTGGGTCCCCAACTAGCTGAAATTGCAAAATGCATAAAAATTCCTTATACTACTTATTTTGAAAATTATTATTATAAGCTTTAAAATCTTCAGGCCAAATTCTTTTCCATTTTTCAGTAAATTTATTATTTGATGATCCATGTAAAATAGAAAAATTTTTTAAATTTTCAGAAATAGAAATAGTAGATGGTTCCCAAATTACTTTTCTATCATAAAAATAAATAGCATTTTCACCCTCATAATCTATATCTGATATTTTTTTTTGCTTGCCTGTTATATTTCCCATAACAAAACATTTATCGATGTGAATTTGGTAATATTGACCTTGGTCCTTGTAAAACATTGTTACACAACCTGTCGGACCCTGATTTGCATATGTTTTTTCCCAAATACCCTCTATACTATCTATTTTCCTATTTAAAAAAAATTTTTCAATTAATTCATTATAATCTACTGCAGATGCACAATTTATTATTAAACTAGTTAAAAACAAAAATGATAAAAAAAAAATTTTATATTTAAAATTATTCATTTGACCTCATATCTTATTATTATAATACAATATTTAAAATTTTAAAATAATATTAACTTAATTAAAATATTAAAACATTTTTTAAATCAAAAATATATAATTTTACTTAATCGTAATTACTCCTGTCATGCCCATCTCATTATGATAAAGATTAGTTTCATTATCTTTAACCTTACATTCTAAATCTTTAAATACTCCAGTCTTTACAGGTACAAACCACCATTCTAAATGCTGATTTGGCCAAACTTCTACTTCATTTATAATTCCTTTTATTTCCGCCACTTTATTATTTGCAAATATGACTTGAATTTTTCTAGTGAATATTGATTTAGCAAATAAATTAGAACTAAAATAATGTTTAGATTTACTTTGATTTTTAATAACTAATTTATATAACTTTCCTGTATTAAAAGTTAAATTATTAGGTTCGTAAAAATGAGCATGCCCCTTATGCCCTTTAAGAAAAATAATTTTTTCAATTGCATCTTGTCTAGTTAAATCAAATGCTCCCATAGAGCTTATGAAGCTAATGAATAATAATTTGATATAGAGCTTAATTAAAATCTTTAACATTTTAATAATCAACAAAGTCAATAAATTACTTTATAAATTTTTATTAATTTGAAAACTATCTATTATACGTGCTTTTTTTTATACAAGTCCAATAAATATTACCCTCTTGGTGTGACTGCCGTAATTCCATTTTTAAATATCTGATTTTATTTTCATCAAATAATTCTTCTGTACTTAAATTTAGTTTTATATTATCCAATGCAGTATTACAGGATTTCATATCATCATAAAAATCTGTAATAGATATATCAGGTAGTTTACTTAAATTCATACTTGATGTAACCATAACTATTAATGCCACTTTTATCATTTAGTTATTATAATAAATTATTTATAAAAGTATAATTTAATTTATACGTAAAGTAATTTTTGATACTTTTTTATTTATTATACGTATATACGAAATGAAGCAAATTTTAGCAAATTTACCCTCATTCACATTTTCACATTGGCTCTTAAGACTACCTCTGTCTATAGTATTTATACAACAAGGCATTTCTAAATTCCCAGTAACAACAGACGGGGCTGAGACTTTTGATTTACCTTATCTAGTATGGTGGTTTGTTGCACATGGTGAGTTAGGAGCTGGTGTAGGTTTAATTATTGGTGGACTCCTATCATTTAACAAACACTCTCTTGAATGGCTTGGTGATTTAGTCACAAGATTTAGTGGGTTTATTATTGGATGTATCACAACTGGTGTAATATGGATTAGTAAGCCTGAATCATTTATTGATGTAATTCTTTATGATAATTTACACGTTTTTTTATGGGTAGGCGGTCTATACTTTGCTCTAAAAGGAAGTAGGAAATAACAAAAAGGCTAAAAAGTATTTAAACGTTTGTTGTTTATATATATTTAAATGCTTTTTGATTACCTGAAATTATATTTTCCTTCATCTGTACTCTGTTTTTTTTATCTATGTATATTCAATTGATACCAAAAAAAGGAAAGCCTAATATGCTTATTAATATGGAAAAAGTAGATTATTATTAACTAAAAATTTTATTTTTATTATTTTTTTTATATAATTAAATTATGTATACATTAATAAATATAATACTCCACATTAACATGCATTCTGTCCCTCAAGTAAATGTAATAACTAACTTTGAAAATTTAGAAAAATGTGAAAAAAAATTTCATGAGACACTTGCTAGATTAAAAGGAGAACACAAAAAAGGTTTTATCAAAACCACTGAAGATAATCAAAAGTATTTAGAAATAATAGATGCTGATAAAAAATTAAAAAGTTATTGGTTCTGTAATGATATAATTTTCTATAAAAATTAATTATTTTTCTTTTAAATACTAAATAATAACTACAGATAGTTATTTACTTATTTATATGATAAAATTTTCTTGTGAAAAATAAAAGAAGAAAATTTTTATTAAATAGTCTAGCATTAGCTTCATCTGCAATAGCTCTAAAAGCTTGTGATGGAGGTACGCCTGAAAAACCTATTAAAACCACAAGTTTTGTAAAAAAAATAATTAGATGGAAAATGAGTACTGCCTTTCCAAAAAATTTTCCAGGTTCTGATTTAAATGCACAAAAACTAAAAAACTATATTGAAAAAGCCTCTGATGGACAACTATTAATAGATCATTTTGGTGCAGGAGAAATAATACCTGCGTTTGAGATTTTTGATGCGGTTAGAAATGGAACAATTGATTGTGGTGTATCAGCACCATATTATTGGATATCTAAACATAAAGCTATACCTTTTTTTTGCACTGTTCCAGGAGGTATGACAGGAATAGAGAAATTTTCTTGGGTCAACTTTGGAGGTGGTCAAGAGCTTTGGGATAAACTGTATGCTAACTTTAATTTGAAAGCAATATTATGTGGTAATACAGGAGTGCAAATGGGAGGATGGTTTAAATCAGAAATTAATTCTATAAATGATTTTAAAGGCCTAAAAATGCGAATACCGGGCATAGGTGCTGAAATTATTAATAGACTTGGAGGAACTGCTGTTAATATGCCACCAGGTGAAATTATGCCTGCACTTCAACAAGGAGTAATAGATGCTACTGAATGGGTTGGACCATGGGTTGACAAAATTTCTGGCTTACATAAGATAGCCAACTATTATTATGGACCTGGGATTCATGAACCAGGAACTGCAAATGAATTAATAATGAGCGCAGATAAGTGGAATAACTTACCAAATAATCTTAAAGAGATTGTAAAAATAGCTTGCCATTCAATTTATATTGAAAGTTTGGCTGAATTTCTATATTACAACTCTGTTTCATTAGAAGAGTTAAAAAATAAATATAATATTAAAGTTCTCAGCTTTAATTCAGAAATAATGAAAAAAATGTTTGAAATTTCTAAAAGTGTTATTGAAGACTTTTCTAATCTTGGAGAAATTCATAATGAAATTTATATAAGTTGGAGTAATTCATTAACAAAATTTAATAATTATCAGAAATTTTCTGACTACGGTTACATTAAAGAAAGAATAAACTCATCAAAGTTATAACTTAAATTTATAAAGCAAAGGTAAAAATATGAAGGATATAAAAAAGATTACTCCAAAAGGCGATCTCTCATGGTATGTGAAATGGTTTGCTACATTCTTTATTGTAACTGGGTTAATGTTCAGAAGTAATATGTTCCTAGTTCCTTATGATCTTGTATTATCATTTATAGGCACAACCCTTTGGACATTTGTGGGTTATTTATGGCACGATAGATCCTTAATTGTTCTTAATACCGTTTGTTCTACAATACTTATGTTTGGTATTATAAGATTTTTTGCAGTACTTTAAAATGTTGTTACCATTCTTTTATTATCTTTAACCCTATTTCTTTCTTAAGTAAACATCCCATATACTTTACTATTACAACGCAAATTAAATTTTAAAAATTTGCTAATAATTTTAAAAAAAATATTTTTATATAAATTTATAAAATATTGAGATTTCTACGTAATGATACTTAAAAAACATAAAAATACCAAATAGAACTTACCTATGAAAAAAGATAATTTTATTTATAAAATATGTACAATTCAGGAATGGAAAAAAGCACTAACCAAAGGTGTTTTTATTGGAACTGCTATAGATTTAAAAGATAATTACATTCATTTTTCTACTGAACAGCAAATATATAAAACATTATGTTTACATTTTAAAGGAAAAAAAAATCTATGCTTATTAAAATTATCTATAAAAAATTTAAATATTAAATGGGAATTATCAAGAAACAACGAATTATTTCCTCATTTATATGATAAATTTAAAGTTAAACATGTATCGGCAGTTTACACTATAAAAGTAGATGTTAATAGAAAATTTGTTTTACCTAGTCTAAAATAATATATTGATATATGTTAAATAATTAAAACTTAAGGAATTAAATTGATTAAAAATAACCGAAGAGATTTATTAAAAAAATTATTAATAGTTTCACCTGCCGCGTATATTGCAGCTTGTAATAACTCAAATGAGATATCTAAAATTTCTAGCAATAAATTTCCAGAAATTAATCTAAAGATGGTAACTTCTTTTCCCAAAAACCTACCTGATACAGATTTACCTGCGCAAAGACTTGCAAAAAAAATAGAACAGATGTCTCTAGGAAAAATAAAAATTACTCATTATGCTGCTGGAGAATTAGTGCCAGCATTTCAAGTTTTTGATGCAGTAAGAGAGCAAGTTGCTGACTGTGCTTATACAGCTCCTATTTATTGGCTTTCAAAAGATAAGGCCATTTCATTTTTTGGCTGTATACCAGGAGGAATGACTGCAAAAGAAATATTTATCTGGTTAAAACATGGAGAAGGACAATTATTATGGGATAATTTATATGGCAAATTTAATTTAAAAGGCTTTCCAGCAGGAAATACAGGTACCACTATGGGAGGCTGGTACAATAAAGAAATAAATACATTAAAGGATTTTCAAGGATTAAAAATGCGTATCCCTGGTTTAGGTGGAGAAATTATTAATAGATTAGGTGGAACTTCAGTTAACTTATCTGGAGGAGAAGTAATAAATGCTTTAAAACTTGGAGTAATAGATGCAGCAGAGTGGGCAGGTCCATGGCCAGATACTATTATGGGGTTTCATAAAGCTGCTAAATACTATTATGGCCCAGGTATTCATGAACCAAATACTTTATGTGAATTCATGATAAATAAAGAAATTTGGGAAAATTTACCAATTGAATATAAAATAATAATAGAAAATGCTTCTTATGCAAGCTATTTAGAAGTTTTGACTGAGTATTTTTTTAAAAATGCTAAAGCGTTAAGGATAATTAAAAAAGAACATAATATTGATGTAAGAAACTTTTCACCTAATATTGTAAAGATGTTTTTTTTAAATTCAGAAAATATTGTAAAAGAAAATCAATTAAATAATCTAGCCTACAAAGATATTTTTGAAAGTTGGAAAGAAAATATTAAACTATTTAATGAGTATCATAAATATTCAGATAATGAATATATGAAACTACGATTAAAGTATTCGTGAAATATTAAAGTGAAACTTTTTATCTTAAATTATTTCACCTTTATAGATTTTCTGATATTAATATATTATGAAATTTAGACTATTAATTATACTAATTTTTACATTTGTTGTGAAATTATATGCAGGAGCACCAGCACCAAGTACATCACTGCCACAACCACCGTATATATTTAAAAAAGGAACATTATTAACAATCAATGTAGAATGGAAAAAAAAGGCTATAAAAAAATATCTTCCAGAAAATAATGAAACAGAAAATACTATAAATGGTGGAATTGATGTTTATTTTACGAAACATAAAAAGCCTCTAAATAAAATTGATTATGCTTTAATGTGGGTTAATCTTCAAAATGAAGAAAAAAAAATTTTTTTAGCATTTGTAGGGCCTGACTATGATAGCAATAGACTGATTGAAAAAATATCAGAAAAAAGTTTAAACTTAGCTAAAAGTAGATTAATGCTTATTAATAATAAAGTCTCCTTTAGAACTAATGTTAATAATAAACAAGTATTTAACCTTTCCGGTAATATAAATGAGAAATGCAAATCTATTGAAGGCAAACCAATGAAAATAAGTAAAGATAATAATAAGTTTTTTATTATATCTAATAAAGCGGCTTTAACTTGTGGTTTAAATAATATTGAATTGGATTTTTCTGAAAATTACAATGAATTAGAAGTAAATAAAATATTATCAGGATTAGTTTTTAAAAATACAGATGTTACATTTAAAAATTTATTAAACAATTAAGTTATTATTTAATTTTCAATTCTTTTTTGATTAAATTTGAGGCTATATAAGAAGGATAATTATTTTTATTTTTTAACATAATTTCTAATTTTGTAAATTTTTCCATTTGATATTTATAATTTTTTTCTTTTTTTAATAACAAGAAAAGAGATTTTTTTATATTATCTTTATTAAAATTATTTTGTATTAATTCTGGAACAACTGGTTTATCAAATATAATATTAACTAAAGTAATGTATTTAGCATAAACTAAATATTGTAAAATAAAATAACTCAAAAAATTTAATTTATATACAGTAAAAAATGGAATCTTATTTAAAGCTAATTCTAATGTTATAGTTCCAGATACGGCAATAGCTAAAATACTATATTTAAAAGCCTCTTCTTTTCTAGAACTAGGTAATATTTTAATACGTATATTTGATTTATATTTTTTAATAATTCTTTTTATTAATTTAATATGATTATCCACTGCTACTACAATGTAATCGTAATTAGTATTGATGTCAGATAATGAGACTAATATTAACTCTAAATGGTTTATAATTTCGCTTCTTCTGCTACCAGGAAATATTGATATATATCTTTTTTTAGATATTCTTCCCATACTTTTATTTTTTTTAATTAGCTCAATTAAAGGATGTCCTATAAAATGAGTATTAATACCATGAGGTGTAAAATATTTTCTTTCAAAAGGAAATAATACAAATAAATTTCTAATATAATAAGAAATTTTTTTAGCACGTTTAGCCTTCCAGGCCCAAACTGTTGGAGCCACAATATGAATATTTTTAACCTTGTAATTAATATTTTTTAGTTTTTTTAATACTCTAAAATTAAAGCCTGGAGCATCTATCGTAATTATTAAATCAGGATTAATTTCAATTATTTTTTTTATTGTTAAATTTATTAAAAATAGTAATTCGGGAATTTTGGGTATTATTTCCATTAACCCCATAAGTGAAATTCTATCCATGTTAAAAATAGGTATTAAGCCTAATTTTAATAATTTTTTTCCACCAACACCATGTAACTCAAATTGATTACTTATTTGCAAATTCTTAAAAATAAGGGCTCCTATTTGATCCCCAGAAACTTCTCCAGCTATTATAAAAATCTTTTTTTTAGAGTGCATAATAAAAAATGTTATACTTTTTAATTAATTTAAATGTTTCTATGGGGTTAGCTATTAAAGTTTTTTCTTTTTCAACTATAATTCCTTTTATACCAGATAAAAATGCTTTATTTATAGTATCAGGACCGATCGTTGGCAAATCAAAATAAAGATTTTGATTTGGTTTAGATATTTTTACTAATATACTAAATTCATCTTCTCTATTTAGTAGTTTGTACCTGTAAATTAAATAATCTGTACCTTTTCTATCTTCTTTTAATAAAACTTTTCCTTCACTTACAATTATTGCTTGTCCATTATCTAATGAACCAATATCTTTTGCTAAATTAAAATAATATAATATCTGCTTTAAATTTATGTTTTTTTTATGATTTTCCAAATTATTATAAAAGTTATTTGCTATATTTTCCTTTAATAAACTTCTAACATCTAAAATTTTAAAACCTTTTTTAGTAAAAATATTAAATATTTTTGTAAGTAAATTATCATCACCCTTATAATAGTTTAATAAAATCAATGATATATAATAGATAGTTAACAAATTTGGTCTTAAACTTAATAGAGAAGGTTTTTGAACGCTTCCTATAAATAATATATTCTTAATTTGTTGATCTTTTAATACAGAAAATATATTACCTATTTTATTCAAACTCAATATTAAGTTTGGCTTATAAATGCTATTTCTATAAAAACCATTAATGCCAATTAAAAATACACTTATATTTTGTTTTTGACAGTTTTTTATACAACTCTTTACTAGATCTCCACTACCTGCAATTATTGCTAGCTTAGTATCTCTAATTTGCATCTTTAGGTTTACAGATCGATCTAGATTTTTCTCTTTTTAGAAAGTTAACTATTTCTTTTACTGGCTCATTCTTTGTGAATTCTTCTGATACTTCCTTCACTCTTTCAGAAAATGTTCCTTCTTGAGACGAAAAAAGTAAACCGTAAGCTTTTCTGAGATCTTGAATTATAGGTTTAGAGAAACCTCTTCTTTTTAAGCCAATAATATTAAGTCCAGACAAATATGCTCTATTACCAATAACAGTTCCGTAAGGAATAACATCACTGTCAACTCCAGATAGACCTCCTATCATAGAATGTTTACCTATTCTACAAAATTGATGAGCACCTGACATGGCACCCATGATCGCATAATCTTCAAGTAATACATGTCCTGCTAAAGATGCATTATTAACCATAATTACGTTATTGCCTATTTTACAATCATGAGCTATATGAGAACTTATCATAAATAAACAATTGTTACCTATAGTAGTTTCTAATCCTCCTCCAATCGTACCAGGATTAACTGTAACATACTCTCTAAAAGTATTATTATTTCCTATTTTTAAAATAGATTTTTCTCCTTTATACTTTAAATCTTGCGGTGATGATCCAATAGAACAGTAAGGATAAAAAGTACAATTTTTTCCTATAGTAGTATTGCCTTCAATGTAAACATGAGCTTTTAAATTTACGTTACTTCCTATTTTAACATTATCATTAATAATGCAATATGGCCCTACATTAACATTAGAACCTAATTCAGCTTTATTAGAAATTATAGAAGTATGATGTTGATTAATCATTAGAGTCAGCTATCATTGCTGTAATAGTTGCTTCCGCAACTACATTTTCCTCTACTTTAGCCAAGCATTCAAATTTCCAGACAAGTTTTCTGGCCTGCTTTTTTCTTACTTCTATCCTTAACTGATCACCAGGAACGACTAACTGTCTAAATCTAGCTTTATCAATACTCATGAAATAGACTAATTTCCCCATTGCTTTTACTCCATATGAAGAAACAACTAAAGCACCAGATGTTTGAGCCATACTTTCAACTATTAATACTCCTGGCATAACTTTTTTTCCTGGAAAATGTCCTGCAAAAAATGGTTCGTTTATTGTCACGTTCTTAAGACCAATAGCATACTCATCATTTTTTATGTCAATAAGTCTGTCAATTAATAAAAAAGGATATCTATGTGGCATCATAGATATAATTTTTTCAATATCAATTATATTTTTCATTTTTTCTCGACCATTTGTTTAAGTAAGACTGCCTGTTTTAAATAAGTTTTAAGATTAACAGATGGAGTGCCACTTACAATGCTATTTTTTTCAACATTTTTTGTGACTCCAGATTGTGCTCCAATTTGAACATTATCTTTAATATGTAAATGACCTGAGATACCTACCTGACCTCCCATTAAAACATTTTTACCAATAATAGAACTTCCTGCTATACCTGATTGTCCAGCAATTATAGTATTTTCTCCTATTACTACATTATGAGCTATATGAACTAAATTATCAATTTTTACACCCTTTTTTATTTCAGTAAAATTAATTGAACCTCTATCTATAGTGCAATTAGATCCAATTTCAACGTCATTATTAATTTTCACAATACCTATTTGTGGAACTTTTATATATCTTTTTCCATCAAAAAAATACCCGAAACCATCCTGACCTATTATCGTACCATCTTGAATATTGACATTATTACCTATATGGCAGTTTGATATACTAACATTATTTCCAATATAACAGTTTTTACCAATATATACATTAGGCCCTATACTAGAAAAAGAGTTTATTATGCTATTATCTCCAATACTAGTATTACTTTTAAGGTCGGCGTTTTTAGAAATATTAGCAGACTTTGCTATTTGTATTTTTAACTTCTCTACACCTTTAAAGTTATTTACATGAGGATAAAAAATTTTTAACAACTTTACATAACTAAGATAAGGGTTTTTTGATACTAAAAAAGATAAATTTAACTTTTTAGAAACTTTAGTAATAACATCATCAGCAATAATACATGCTGATGCACTAGTATTACTTAATTTACTTAAATACCTTTTATTATCAACAAAGGTAATGCTTTTAGATTGTGCATTATCTATAGAAGAAATTCTGTCTATAATTATTTTAGAGTTACCAATAATTCTATCATTAGTAAAATCAGCAAGTTTTTTTAATGAATATGGCCCTTTTGGTTTTAATATAATATTATTAATCAACTTTTTTTTCTTTTTTCTTTTCTATTGTTATTTTAGGTAGTGATTTATTTAATTTATCTACAACAATATTAGAAATATTAATTCTGTCAGCTGATATAACTGTAGTATTTGCATCAAATACTAATAAATAGCCTTCTTTAGCTGCAATTTCTTTCATATGTTTTACTGCCTCTTGTTGTATTATTTGCATACCTTTTGCCATAGTTGACTCTAATTCCCTTCTTATTTTTTCAACTTTAGCCTGAGTCTTATTTACTTTTTGCTTAAAAAGATCCTCTTTTTCCTTATACTCCTCAATAGATAACACTGATTTCTGAGCTATAAGACTTTCTTGTTCTTTTTTAAGAACATCTTCTTCACTTTTTATCTCTTCTTTATAATTTTTTTCTAGTTTTTGTATCTCTTTTTGTAATGTAACAAAAGCAGAAGACTTTGCTAAAACTACTTTCATATCAATAACTGCTGCAGGAAAATTAATTTTTTCTATCTTACCATTTTTATTATCTTCATTGGCAAATACGCCATGAAAAATACTAAAATTAAATATTAATATTATTACTAAAAAGACTTTTTTAAAATAATGTACCAACGTTGAAGCTAAATGTTTCTGTTTTATCATAACTTTCCTTTAAAATTGCAAAACTATAGTCTAATCTTATAGGTCCAAAAGGAGATTGCCATAAAACTCCAGCGCCTGTAGTTAATCTTAAACTACTGTCATCATAATAATTTGTTGTGCCAGTGTCAATTGAAGTCAATGTACCAGCTGATAGAAATACTCTACCCTTTATACCCAATTCTTTAGGTAAGCCTAAACCAAACTGCATTTCTGGAGTAAAAGTATAATAAAAATTCCCACCTAATGCTGAGTCATCACTTTTATCTCTAGGACCTATTCCTCCGTTTTGGAACCCAACAAAAGTACTATCTCCTAAAATAAATCTATCTGATATTTCAATATCTTGGCCTAATCCTAATACGTAACCTGTTTTACCAACGAGTGATAAAGTTACTTTTTCATTAAAAATCATGTCATAGCTAGCTAACGTTCCACTTATCTTAATATACCTTTTGTCCCCTCCTATACCAGCCAGTCCAAAGCTATTAGAGAAAAACCAACCTTCAGTAGGATCTATTCTACTATCTGATTTGTCAATTCTATTTCCTAAAGTAATCAAAGATAGTATATTTTTTCCAGACTCTGCAACTATAGAACTAGATGCGCCAGAGTAAGCAATTATATCTCTTTTTTCTAAAGAATATTTTATACTTTGTCTTCCATATTCTCCATTAGCATACCCTACTCCTAAACCAACTCCATCTGTTTCATTATCATAATTACTTTCTGGAAACTGTCTTATTGTTTTAAATATATCAGTTGATAAAGATAAATCTCTGTTTAAGAAAAAGGGCTCAGTAAAAGAAAAATCAATACTATTTTGTCTCTCACTAGTCATAATAAAAAACTTTAACATTTGTCCTTTTCCAAAAAAATTATTTTCAGATAAACCCACAGTAGCTTGCGCTCCATTAGCTGACGAATAACCTCCTCCTAAAGAAAATTCTCCTGTACTTGTCTCTTCTACTTCTATATTAATATCAATTTCATTAATGTTAGAAGGTTTTTCTATTTGATTAAACTCCACTTTAGAAAAATGTCCTAAATTATTTACTAATATTCTAGATCTTTTTAGTAAAACTCTGTTATATGCATCTCCCTCAGCAATTCTA
>MDTG01337089.1_pt1 | contig 12969 bp, 13 predicted proteins | sample 811421 | NCBI WGS metagenome assembly MDTG01 (sample SAMN05326645, study PRJNA326480) | marine metagenome | isolation source: seawater | place: Pacific Ocean: South East | collected 2011
ATATGTATACTTAAAAAAGAATAAAAACGTTAGGCATACCTAATATTAATTTTTTTAATAGCTATCCAATTTAAAACACAACAGAACAACACAAATATCGAAATTATTGGCATTTGTTTAGCAAATGGAATGCCATAATCTATAAAAGCACCGCTTATCGCGGGCCCTAAGGCCGATCCCAATACAGAAACGGCGGTAGCCATTGCTTTTATTGATCCTAAATTCTTTGTACCAAAGTGTTCTGCCCAGAATGCGGCTGGTATTGTAGAACTAGCACCGTGAGTTATTCCAAAAAGAATAAAAGCTAGTCCAGCAATTAATATAGATTCACCCACTCCGAAAAGAAAGAATGATACGGCCATAGGCACTTGATATAGAGCAAGAAGTTTACCTGTTCCATATTTGTCAATAGCCCAACCATAGGCCATCATAGAGCATATTGTAGAGATAGTATAAATTGGTATCAGAGAAGTGAATTGTAATAAAGACCAGCCTTTACTTGAAGACAGGTGTACTTGTTGAAAAAATAAGGCTGTTCCCCACATAGCCATGCCCATTATTGACGGAAAATAAAACCAGAACAACCAATGCGACAGCATCTGGTTTCTTGTCCAGTGGCGTTGGCCTAATATTCCAACGCTCTGCATATTTTCTGCATTTGCTTGAGGGGTTCTTTCTACCTTCAACAATTTTAATAATATTGGTATTGTTAGTAAAGAAATAGCAGCAGCTATAATCCATATATGTTTCCAATAAAGAAAAGTTAATAAAACAGCTACACTCATTGGTAAAACAGCTTCACCAAAAGAAAATCCTAAAGTGGCAATAGCTAGAGCCTTTCCTCGAGAAGCAACAAACCATCTAGCCATTGAGACAGAACCAATGTGGCTGAGCATCCCTTGTCCAGTAAAACGCAATAGAAAGATTAGTACAGGGAGAATTATTATAGAAAAATTCATTGAAACAACAAAGCAAGTTATGGCCAAAATACTTAGGCAAACAATTCCTAAATTACGTGCTTTATATCTATCAGTTAATGCGCCAGCCCAGACCATTATAATAGCAGATAAAGTGGTGCTAATCGCGTATATTCCACCCCATTGCCCATGTGTTAGCCTAAAATCAGTCATTATTTGATCAGCAAACAAAGAGATAAAAAAGGTTTGTCCATAGCTTGATGATAAAGTTAATAGTGCCCCAGCGCCGAGCCAAGCTTTGTTTTTTGTTATAAAGTCTAAGAGCGTCATAAAATCTCAATATAGAATTTTAGAGATGATTAAAGACTTAAATTACTACTATAATACGTATCTACTCGTATCTGAAGCTTTCGCTAATTCACCAAGGTTTTCTTGCACGTACTTTTTATCGACAGTGATTTTTTCATCATTTCTATCTGGAGCAGTGTAGCTTAATTCTTCAAAAACACGCTCTATAACAGTATATAACCTTCTAGCACCAATGTTTTCCACAGTTTGGTTTACGTCTGCAGCAATTTTAGCAATTTCTGATATTCCACTTTGCGAAAACTTCACTACAACACCTTCGGTAGCTAATAATGCAGAGTATTGACGCGTTAGAGCATTATCAGTTTCTGTCAATATTCTAATAAAATCTGACTCTGTTAATGCTCTAAGTTCAACTCTAATTGGTAACCTACCTTGAAGCTCTGGTAATAAATCTGATGGTTTAGCTATATGAAAAGCACCAGATGCTATAAATAATATGTGATCAGTTTTTACTGCACCATATTTTGTCGATACTGCAGTTCCTTCAATCAAAGGCAGTAAATCTCTTTGTACACCTTCTCTGCTTACATCAGCCCCGCGTGCATCTGAACGGGCACAAACTTTATCGATTTCATCGATAAAGACTATGCCAGACTCTTCAACCAGGCTTACAGCAGCTTGATTTATTGTTTCTTGATCTAACATTTTATCAGCTTCTTCATTAACCAGCACATCATAACTTTCAGAAACTGTCATTTTGCGACGTTTCGTATTTTTGCCCATGGCTTTACCAAATATGTCTCCTATGTTCATCATTCCGACCCCAGTCCCTTCAGGTTGGCCTGGAATGTTTAACATTTGGAGTGGATTAAAATTGTCAGTAACGTCTAGCTCTATCTCTTTTTCATCTAATTCATTATTTCTTAATTTTTTTCTGAACATTTCCCGGGTTGCGTCCCGAGCTTCAGCCCCAGCAAGAGCAGTAATCACACGCTCTTCTGCTGCTTTTTCTGCAAGTGCTTTTTTTTCCTCTCTCATTTTTTCACGTACCATTATTATGGCACTTTCCATCAAATCTCTTACAATTTGCTCTACATCCCTTCCAACATATCCCACCTCTGTGAATTTAGTGGCTTCTACTTTTATGAATGGAGCATTTGCCAGTTTTGCTAGTCGTCGTGAAATTTCAGTTTTACCGACACCTGTAGGACCAATCATGAGAATATTTTTTGGGTAGACTTCTTCTCTTAAAGCATCAGATAATTGCTTACGCCGCCAGCGGTTTCTTAAAGCCACTGCAACGGCTCTTTTGGCATCTTTTTGACCAATTATAAATCTGTCAAGTTCAGACACGATCTCTCTTGGTGTTAAGTCAGTCATTCCAATATTCTTTCTATAGTCATATTACCATTTGTATAAACACAAATGTCAGATGCAATTTCTAAGGCTGTCTTAGCAATTTCTTCTGCTGATTTTTCTGATGGCATTAATGCTCTTGCTGCGGCTAATGCATAGTTACCACCAGATCCAATCGCAGCCACATTGTGTTCTGGCTCCAATACATCTCCTGCACCGGTTATTATATATAGGGCCTTCCCATCTGAGACGATTATCATCGCCTCAAGGTTTCTGAGGTATTTGTCTGTTCTCCAATCTTTAGCAAGCTCTACACAAGCCCTTAGGAGCTGTCCGGGGGTCGCCTCCAATTTGCTTTCTAGCCTTTCTAAAAGAGTAAACGCATCTGCTGTTGATCCAGCAAAACCACAAACAACATCTTGTCCGCCAGGAGATAAGCGGCGAACTTTTTTTGCGGATCCTTTTATTACTGTTTGACCGAGACTGACCTGTCCATCACCAGCAATAACAACCTCGCCGTTTTTTCTTACACCTACGATAGTTGTTCCATGCCATCCAGGAAACTTAGTTGTATCATTCATGTCTGTTCCTTTCGTAAGTTATATGGTGTTTGCATAAATTATAACAACCCTTTTATAAATATTTAAAACTGTTGAATTAATATAAGAGTCAAAATTATAACACCTGCTTATTTGACAGTTGTTACTGATTAAGTGAGAAGTGATATGAGTTTTTGAGTGTTTTATGCAGTAGAATTATCAATCAAATGTGAAATTCTTATATATGGAGAAAAATTTGAAGACAATTATTATCATACCGGCGAGATATGCATCTAGCCGTTTTCCAGGTAAACCACTTGCACATTTAGTAGGCGCAACAGGTATTAAAAAGACTTTAATTCAACGTTCTTGGGAAGCCGCAAAGCGTGTTAAAGGGGTGAACAAAGTTTTAATATCTACAGATGATGATAGAATTATTGAGTTAGCAAATGATTTTGGAGCTGAGACAGTAAAAACGTCAACATCCTGTAAAAATGGAACAGAACGTTGTGCTGAAACTTATATGTTTTTGCGTGATAAGTACGATATAGTAGTAAATTTACAAGGTGATGCCCCTTTGACACCTTCCTGGTTTGTTGAAGCTCTAATTGAAGAATTAAGAGCTAATAAACAAAAAAATGTAGTAACCCCCGTTTTAAGATGTGATTCAAACGGACATAGAATGTTCTTACAAGATAGAAAACATGGTCGAGTTGGTGGTACTACAGTCGTATTTGATAAAAACAAAAAAGCGCTTTATTTTTCAAAGGAAGTAATACCATTCACGCCACGTATTTATGAAGAAAAAGAAGTTTGTCCTGTTTATCATCATGTTGGAGTATATGCTTATCGTCCAAAGGTTTTGGGTGAATATATTGCTTATCCTGAAGGTATTTTGGAAAAGTTAGAAGGTTTAGAGCAGTTAAGGTTTATGGAGAATGGTAGTGATATTTACTGTGTAGAAGTAAATAGTAAGGGTCAAAGTTTTTGGGAATTAAACAATCCTGAGGACATACAAAGAATAGAAACCAAATTACGAGAAAATGATTTAGCTTGAATCAGGCAGCTTTTGATTCCATTTTTTCAGTTAAAATAGCGTACATTGTTGAGGAATTTGAATTAGCACGTAATTTTGAACATATTGAGTCATCTCTCAAAGTTCGCGATACAAGAGCTAAAGCTTTTAGGTGCTCAACTCCAGCAGTCTCAGGTGCAAAAAGTGCAAAAATCAAATCTACTGGTTTTCTGTCAACAGAGCTAAAATCCATTGGTTTATCTAATTTGAAAAATGCGCCTATCACTTTTTCCAACCCTGCTATTCTTGCGTGCGGGATGGCTACACCATTGCCAACACCCGTTGCTCCAAGTGACTCTCTTTGCATCAATGCGTCATAGGCTACAGATGGAGAAAAGTCAGACTTATAAATCGTAATAATTTCAGAAACCTCTTGTAATAGTCTTTTTTTACTATCTATTTGTGCGATTGATCGCACAGCTTGTGGTTTTATAATTTGAGACAGCAGCATTTAAATATCCCAGTTAATAAAGTTTGTTATTTCTTTTACAGCTATAATTGCAGACTACTATAAAATGACCCTTATTAATTTAAGTCAGAAATTAGAGGTCATAATATTTTTAGAATCGTTAAATATTTATCGATGATATAAAAGTATGTTACAAAAGATTCAACTAGGGACTTAATAAAATATTTATTGTCTAAATAACAGTAAAGTCATCACCGAGATAAACCTGTCGAACTGTTTTATCTTCGATAACTTCTGATGGTGTGCCACTCTTCAATAACTTACCATCATTAAGGATATAAGCTCTATCAACTATTTTTAAAGTTTCGCGCACATTGTGATCAGTAATTAAAACACCAATACCTTTATTTTTCAGTTTTGATACTATTTCACGAATTTCGCCAACAGCTACCGGATCAATACCTGCAAATGGTTCATCGAGTAATATGTACTCAGGTTTTGACGCAAGACATCTTGCGATTTCGACTCGACGTCTTTCACCACCTGATAAAGATAAAGCTGAAGAGTTTTTAAGATGACTAATTGAAAACTCATCTAACAATTCGTCTAAATCTTGCTTTTGTTTAATCTTATTACGTTCCCAAATCTCTAAAATAGATAAAATATTATCTTTTACTGACAAACCTCTAAAAATAGATGCCTCTTGAGGTAAATAGCCCATCCCAAGTTGTGCTCGTCGATACATTGGCAATTGCGTAATATCTTTTCCATTTAATTTTACTGTTCCATCTTCGGGTATTACAAGACCTGCAATCGCGTAAAATGTAGTTGTTTTCCCAGCTCCATTTGGCCCCAGCAAAGCAACAACTTCACCTTTAAATAATGATAAATTTATGTCACTTATTATTCTTTTTTTTCTGTAACGCTTTCCCAAGTTTTCAATAAGTAAACCGTGATTCTTGGGAGATCTATCAAAAGGTAAAATTTCAGTCATTAGTCATCTGAGCCCAAGGTAGCCTTCACTCGACCAGTTATTGAGCCTTTTCCTGTGTTTAGATTGAAAATCAGTTTATTGCCAGAAAAGTTATTATTACCCTGTTTTATGGAAACATTACCTAATAGTTCAATTATATTAGTTGTAAGATTATAGATCGCTTTGTCTGCATTTGTTACATCTTGGTCTGAAATAAAAGTAACCTTATCTGTAGCTAGTATCTCTTTTATTGATTGGCTTGAGTCTTTATTGACAGAGTAGGTAACTATAACTTCCTGAGCCTTTAGAGAAATTTTTCCACGTTTTATTTCTACATTCCCACTAAAAGTTGCAGTACCAGAATTACTATCTATTTTAAGATTTTCCGAGTTTGCTTCAATCAATTCATCTGTCTCTATCAAAGCAGATTTTATGTTTATTTCATTGTCAGCTATCCCGACAGATGGTGAGCCAAAGACAAATACTAACAAAAAAACTATTTTTACTATATTGGAAATTTTATATTCTTTAAATAGCAACTAATCACTTCCCATTTTATAAATCATATTTACACCATTACTAAACTGGAGAACATAACCGATATCAGATTTTTGGCTTTGATCAGAAAATTCAGCAGCACCAGCTCTAATCATACCAAAATCGCCACGCATGAGGACTGTCTGGTGTGTTTTTGCTATAGATCTATTATAAAAAATTTTTAAATCAGAGGCATTAATGGTAATATCGTTAAATCCCTCAACATTTACCTCTCCTATCATCTCAGCAGTTTGTTTTTCAATATTAATTATCCCTTTGTTTGCATAAGCATTTGCTCCAATAGTTGGGTTGAGCTCTAATCGAGCTGAAATCTCATTTATTTCAATAATATTATTTTTTGTGTCTTTTGGAATTATATCATTTGCATATAATTCTAAATTCGACCCTGTTGCTAAGGTTCCTCTAAAAGATGGTTTGTCTATCCCTGCTTTTTTTACGATTTTTAGGATTGATGGATCAATCTTACTAAACGCTTGAATAGTAGTTCTTTTATCTGGAAGTAGGAACAATATGCTTAAAATAACAATTGCAATACTTGGAAGGACTATCTTTGTAATTCTTATCAATCTTGAATAATTGTCATCTTTAAGCATTTATATAATACCAACTCTTAAGCAGTCATGTATATGTAGGATTCCTAATAGTTTTTTTTCTTTTCCTACAACAAATACTGATGAAATTTTCTTCTCATTCATTAAGTGCAATGCAGAAGAAGCCAGAACTTCTTTTTTGATCGATAGAGGGTTTTTGGTCATAATTTCATCGCATTTTTTTGACATTAAGTTATGAATATTTCGTCTTAAGTCTCCATCAGTTATTATGCCAATTAACGCATTTTTTTCATTTAAAATTGCTACAGCACCAAATCCTTTAGTTGACATTTCTATAAATACGCTAACCATATCAGTTCCACATTGTACGGTTGGTATTTTCTCATCAACATGCATTATGTTTTCAACCGTCATAAGTTTAGCCCCTAGATTTCCACCTGGATGTAATGTCCTGAAACTTTCGGGGGTAAACTTTCTCTGTTCCATGAGTGTAATTGCCAAAGCATCTCCTAGGGCAAGTGTCATTGTTGTCGAGGTCGTTGGAACAATGTCGGAGTTACAAGCTTCTTTTGCATTGGGAAGGATAATTGGAACATCAGAGTTTTTTAAAAGACTTGACGAGGCGTTGCTTGCAACACCAATTAATGGAATTTTAAACCTATGAACGTATGATATTACGTTTGCTAATTCTGGCGTTTCGCCGGAGTTTGATAATAGAATAACAACATCGCCATTTGAAATCATACCTAAATCGCCATGACTTGCTTCTCCTGGATGTAAAAAATGTGCGGGAGTTCCTGTAGATGCTAAAGTTGCAGAAATTTTTCTAGCTATATGTCCAGATTTTCCCATACCCGAAACTATTACCCTACCTTTTGCTGATAGGATTATTTCCACGGCGTTTGAAAAAGATTCATTTATATTTTTTGCTAATAAATCCAAAGCGCGGGCTTCTCTTGCAACAACCCGTTTGCCACTTCTAATTAACTCTGTTGTTTTTTTCTCATTTACCATTTTACTAATGTGCGAATATATCTACATCTGGCCAACCAAAAAGATCTAGTTGAGCTCGGTTTGGAAGAAATCTGAAACATTCATTAGCTATTTTGGTGCGGCCTTCTGTTTCTAATCGGAAATCAAGTATTTCTTTAATTTTATGAAGATACAACACATCAGAAGCAGCGTACTTAATTTGATCAGAAGTGAGCTCCTTAGAGCCCCAATAACTGCTTTGTTGTTGCTTAGATATGTCGAGTTCAAGTAATTCATTAATTAGATTTTTTAACCCATGTTTATCTGTGTACGTGCGCACCAGTTTAGAAGCAATCTTTGTACAATAAACTGGAGATGTTAAGACATTGAATCTTTTTAATAAGACAGCAATATCAAACCGACCGAAATGAAATAGTTTAATAATAGATGGGTTTTCTAATAATTTACATAAGTTAGGAGCTTCTGTTTGATCCTGGTCTATCTGAATTATATGGGAGTTACCATCGCCCGAAGATAATTGGACGACACATAATCTATCTCTATTTGGGTTTAAGCCCATAGTTTCAGTATCAATTGCTACAATTTTTCCTAAATCTAAATTGTTTGGCAAGTCTTGTTTATATAAATTAGTTGCCATAACCAAGCCCCTTAGCTTTGTTAACATTAATATACTATAGTATAATCATTACAGCATTAAAATAAGATTTATTTTTAATTTAAAATTTTTGGAACCATTCTCGCGCCCAAAACGATAATTTTTATTGGACATTTTAATTATTTTCTGCCTTTTATTTTTAATTTTCAGTTAGCTGTTTATTTAAATTTTCTGAATAATAATGTTCTTTCGTTTTGTTTTTTAAATTTATAAGTATAAGCTAATAAAATTAAATTTTATTAAAAATAGGTAATTATATATGCACATTTTGGTATTACAGCACGCTAATGATGAACATCCTGGTATATTTAGAAAGTTTTTAATGGAGGATGGTCATACTTGGGAAGCTGTAGAGTTAGATGAGGGCGAAGATTTACCTGCGCTGGATTCTTATGACGCGCTTTGGGTTATGGGTGGTCCAATGGATGTGTGGGAGGAGCAAAAGTATCCTTGGTTGCGCGATGAAAAAAAATTCATAAAAACAGCTGTTAAAGAAAAAGGATTACCATATTTCGGAATTTGTTTGGGCCATCAATTACTTGCAGATGCTTTGGGTGGAAAAGTCAAACCAGCAAAGCTCCCTGAGATAGGAATTTTGGATGTTCATCTGACAGCAGATGGGCAAAGTGGTGTTTTTTTGGATGGTATACCTGATACCTTTCCAACACTGCAATGGCATTCTGCTGAAGTAGTTTCCATTCCTGAAGGTACGCAAGTTTTGGCAACCACAGATGCGTGTGCTGTTCAATCCATGCGATGGCAAACTAGAGCTCATACTGTTCAATTTCATTTGGAAGTTGAAAAAGACACAATAGAAAACTGGGCTTTGATACCAGAGTATCTAAGTTCATTAGAAAGTGCTCTTGGAAGTAATGGCGTGGAGAAGTTAAAAAAGAGGTTGCATGAAGACCAGGCAAAATTTGAAGCATTGGCAGAGCGGGTTTATATAAATTGGATGCAAACTATTGCTAAACTGTAGTGCTTTTTTCAAGTTTTATTGTTACAGATTTCTTATTAAATAAATTTTTCAACAGTTTCTTTCACATAGAAGGTCTTATATTTGTTTTGAATAAAGTCTTCTAATAATATGTGCTTAGTAGTTTTTTGTTAATTTTGATTTCGTCAAGATCTGCTCCAGCTGAGAAAAGGCTGATCTTATGTAACCGTCCATCTTATAGATGTTCTGTCGATTTTAATCATAAAACCCAATTGCTTGCCTAATTTTTTCTTCTCTTAAGGAAACAACCTCACCCAAATACGCATCAGCTTCCTCACTACACATCCACAACAAGCATTTGGCAACCCATTCTGGTGCAATATGTGATGACCAATCCATTTTTGAAACAGGATTTATACCACTATTTTTGATTTTCCTTTGCATTTCTGTTGCAACTGTACCAGGAGAAAGAACAAGCGCACGAATTAAGTGTTTTCGCATTTCAAGATCTAAGCAAGAGTTTAAATGATGAACTGCTGCTTTGGAAGTGCAGTAATGAGACCAACCTTCTAAAGCATTGGAAGCAGCTCCTGATCCCACCGTTATGATTGTACCGCCATTTTTCATATGCGGAAGAACTGCTTTGATGCCGTACCAAACTCCTTTAACATTTATATCAATTACTTTGTCAAAATCAGATACTTCCATACTAGATATCTCTTTTATTGGATGAATTGTTCCAGCGTTTCCAATTAGAATCTGTATTTTTTCAAAGGTTTTGAGCGTTAGTTTTATAGCGCTATCAACTTCTTTTGAATTACTTATATCGCACGTTAACGCAATGGATTTTCCACCATTATTATTAATTTCATCAGAGATTTTTTCTATTTTTTCCTGCGACCGTGCTATTAAGGCTACATTTGCCCCTAATTGTGCAAAAAGACGGGCAGTGGCCTCACCAATACCCTGAGAGGCACCAGTAATAATCACCGTTTTATTTTTTATGAGGTCCATAAAAATACATTAGACTACTATATGAAAGGGGACAATGTTATTGTTTGGGAAAGTAATCTTCAAAACTACTTTCTCTGTATACATCTGCAGTACAACAATGAAGACCACCTCCAAATGCATAAGCGTCTCGTAAGTCAACTTCAATGACTTCCATACCTAATTTATCCATTTGTTCAGCTTGATAAACTTCCGATTTTTCTACGCATACTGTTTTCTGGTTCAAAACTAGTACATTCATTGAAAGCCATGTTGAAGAATAGCATAATGGTGGGGGGGCATTGTGTGCAGGCTGCGCAGCATCAACAATTTCCCAATCATTTTTATTGAACATATGTCGTTGTTCATCTGGTAGGCGGCGTTGAGGGTTGTTTAAAATTAACCCTGGCCGAAGGGGGGTAAATGTCGCGTCAATATGGATTGGATAGGGGTCACCAGGAAAGTTTACGGAATGTACCCGATGATCAGGAAAGTGTCTTCGCAGCCATTCAATACCTTTTTCATTTGTTGTGAAACCATGTTGAACAACTAAGTCTTTACCAAATCTCAAAACATCAGCTGCATCAAATAGAGGCTCAACCTCAGTTGTAACAAAGAACTTTTCTGCAGCCCAATCAAGCCGTTTTTCAACACCTATTTTTTCAGAAAGGTAGTCAGGCCTATAGTCTTCATCAGTTAAACGAGGTTTTGGAGCTGCTTCATGTCGAAAGTTAGGATCATCTTCCCAATATTTTTGCAAAAGCGGTCTATAACATAAATACTCAAACCATCTACACCTATAACTCATAGTTGCTTCAAGGATTTCTGACCCAACTGTTAAAAGTACATCTCTAGGTGGCATACATCCGAATTGACTATCGGTATGAAAGTCTGGGGTACTGGCGGGTTGAGAAAAGTCGATGGGTGTGGGTCTGTCAACTCGGACATCTAAACCTTCTAGTTGACTTGCAAAGTTATCTAATAATTCATTGGCACGATCAATTGTTTCCTGTGGTCGTCTCCCCCATTGGCCTCGCATGTCACTATCCTCAGGTACTTTTGCATCTAAAGCGGGTTCTGCTGGAGGAATATGACAATTATCTGCTCGGCCTACTATCACATGTTTTAGAGTGTCCCATTCATTCCAACTGTTCACAATAGTTTTAGTATCCTTTTGTGTCATTTTATTCTCCAGTTTTTATTTTAATGACGAAAAGCGTAAATTTTTGTCAATTGCAAGATATTTTCTTGACCAATTTGAATTGTAGTCACATCATAGCTTGGTCAACCAAAGGTATATAGTGAAAACTTTATTCAAAATACTTCTTATTTTTGTTTCAATCTGTTCTTGGAATGGGATTGCATGGGCCAGTTATACATCAGATGTTTTTTTGAAAGAATTAACAGCTATTATAGATAATGCTGGAGGAGAGTTTGTTTTTAAAAGAGGAAAAGATGGAAAAAAAACAGAACGCATTTCACAGGCTCAAATTGATTTTACCATTTCGCAATTTTTTGAAACAGATACTAAATTAGATATAAATATATACTACGATTATTTTCTACTTAAACAAGTTTCTGAAAATAGAATTAGCCTAGAATTATCTCCTTTTTCTTCAGTAACGATAAAGTCAGAAAATTTCTTAGATGACAGTATTGATCTATTAATTGAGTTTAAACAAACACCAATCCCTATATATTTGGAAAACGTTAATGACATTAGAAAAATTTTTATAAATCAGGAGCTTATGACCCAAGAAATTTCTAGAGTTGTTTTAAATGGATCAGAGATAGCTGTAGGCTTTGAAATTGATTTGAGAGATTATATTTCTAGCATAGACATTAATACAGACTCTCAAAAAGAATTAACCAAATATGAAGTGAAAAGTGAAATAAAAGATTTATCAATTTCTTCAGAGATAATCGATCCTCAAAATGGATTTGGCACACAGATCACACGAGTATTTCATGAAAATATTAATAGTGAGATTAACCTTAGCCTTCCTAATTTGGATACAATTTCTAGTATTATAGATAATAATATTAATCCGTTAGATAGAGGATTATCATTAGGTTTTTTCTATGAACGCTCTGCAGGATTGTCCGAGTCAATTATTTCAAATCAAGATCTTAATATTTTTGCGCGAATGAAAGATAATGGGGTCCAAAGGGGTTTGGGCCTTTCTAGGAATGGAATAAATTTATTAAGTAGAGTTTTAGACCTACACTTGAGTATCCTGTCTAACGAATTTTCTGCTCAACCTTTAAAAACGGAAATTGATGAAGTGAGTTTTGAAATGCAGATCCCCTTCTTGAATAGACAGAATGGATCATCTTTTAAATTCTACTTTAATATTGATGATCTTTCTATGAGCGAAAATATATGGAATTTTGTTGATATCGAAAAAGGAGTTTTCACAGACCCCATAAGCTTTGGATTTGATTTAACTGGGAATTTGAATTGGTTATTTAATTTGATGGACTTGAAAGACGTAAATGGTTTTAGTGCTAATAATCCTGTGGAGATAATTAATCTTGATGTAAACGAATTCAAAATTTCGTTGGGTGAATTAGAAATGAAGAGTTCTGGCTCATTCATTTTTTTAGATCAAGAATTCGATGCATTAAGTGGTTTTGGACTTCGTCAACCAGTTGGTGAAATTAGGGTAGAGTTGCAAGGAGCATATAGTTTTATTGATAAGATAAT
>MDTG01316999.1_pt1 | contig 12968 bp, 10 predicted proteins | sample 811421 | NCBI WGS metagenome assembly MDTG01 (sample SAMN05326645, study PRJNA326480) | marine metagenome | isolation source: seawater | place: Pacific Ocean: South East | collected 2011
AAGCTGCTATGAAGATGATGAAGACTAAAGGTCCTCACACTCCAGAGCATAAAGAAGAAGAAGAAGCTGTTATGAAGAAGAAGAAAGCAGCTGTTAAAAAAGAGGCAGAGGCAGCAATGCCACCGGCTCTTAAAGAAGCTTTAGATAAGAAGAAGAAGGAAGAAGAAGAGAAAGCCGTTGTAAAGAAGAAGCAAAAGGCTTCAGAGGACTCTGTTGAAGAAACAGAAACCGAAGAAGCAGAAATTGTTGCAGAGGCTTCTGACCTCGATGACGTTGAGACTGACGAAGAAGTTAATCTTGCCGTCGCTGATGAAGAAGTTTCTACCATCGAAACTACTCGTGCAGCTTTAGTTGATTTTGTACAGTCTAGACTTCAAACCAAGTAATTTTTAAGGGAGATTAAACATGGCTCTAAAACCAGATCGTATTGAAACTCAAACAGACATCTCTTTCTTCTGCAATACTGCAGCAACAAGAGGTGGTATTGTGTCAGTTGTCACCGGTGGCAGCGGTGTTGCAATGGACGATGCTAACAGTGTCGTAGCATATGCTGCATCAGCCAGTGGTTTACCAGTAGGTCTTTTGTTAAATGATGTAAAGACAGGTCTTGATTTGACTAGACAGCACATCAATTACCATAAAGACGAAGTAGTAGTAGGCAGTAAGGTTACTGTTCTAAGAGTTGGGCAGGTAACAACAGATGTTATTGCAACTGGAGTTACTAATCCGGGTGCTGGCAGGAAAGCTTATCTTGCAGCAAACGGAGAGTTAACCGCTGTTGCGGGTGCTAATCAACCTCAGGTTGGTCAGTGGCTTAGCAGCATGGATTCAGAAGGCTTCGCTAAAGTTTCAATTAACATCACTTGAGTTTTATAAAGGGAGAACAAATTATGTCAGAAATGAAAACTAAAACCTTTCAACCTACTCCAGAACTAACTGATCTTTTAGTTAGATCTGGATCACAGCAAAAAGAGGTCTCTCTTGCTGCAAATGCTGAATTTGCAAAAGCTCTTGAGCAGCCTCTTCGTCAAGGTGTCCTCAGTGGCAATATTCTTGACGGTATCTTTGAACCAATTCAGTTAGCTCCAGGTGCTGCTCCAGAATTCCCATTGGATTTCTTGGCTCCTGGCACTGAAAAAGACTTCGTAGCTTACACTATTCCTAACCACGGATATATTCCAGAGCGTCATGTCGAAGGTGACTATGTCATGGTTCCAACTTATGACATCGGTTCCAGCATTGACTACCTCTTAAAGTATGCTCGTGATGCACGTTGGGATGTAGTTGGTCGTGCTATGGAAGTTCTCGAAGCTTCATTCGTCAAGAAGATGAATGATGATGGCTGGCATACCATTCTAGCTGCTGGTGTTGATCGTAACATCGTTGTCTTTGACAGTGATGCTGCTGCTGGTCAATTCACCAAGCGTCTTGTCAGCTTGTTGAAGACCGTCATGCGTCGTAATGGCGGCGGTAACAGTTCTAGCAACAATAGAGGTCAATTAACAGACCTTTATGTTTCTCCAGAGGCCATGGAAGACCTCCGCAACTGGGGAATCGATCAAGTCGACGAAGTAACTCGTCGTGAGATCTACGTTGCTGATGATGGTGCTGGTATTGTAAACCGTGTCTTCGGTGTTAATCTTCACGATCTTGATGAGCTCGGTGAAGGTCAAGAATATCAGTTGTTCTTCAAGAACGTTCTTTCTGGTACTCTTAGCGGAGACGCTGAGTTGGTTGTCGGTCTTGATTTACGCAAGAGAGACAGCTTCATCATGCCAGTTAGAGAAGGCGTTCAGATTTACGAAGACGACACCCTACATCGTCAGAAGAGAGCTGGATTCTATGGCTGGGCTGAGCAAGGCTTTGCTGTACTTGATAATCGTAGAGTTATCCTCGGATCTCTATAAGCCTTATCTTTTGTTTGGTTTAGGAAAGGGGCTGGGTAAAACCAGCCCTTTTTTTTTGCTAAAAGGTGTATTTTTAATTATATACTACTTTTGTGAGGTAAGCCATGGCAGCTAGTCAATATGACTTCAAAATAGAGCAAGGATCATCATTTAGGATGTCTTTGATCTATAAAGATTCAAACGGTACAGCGATAGATTTAGCCAATTACTGTGCTAGACTCATTTGGAAAACTAATACAAATGTTACGCAAACTTTTACAACCGAAAATTCAGATTATTCTACATACAAACTATTTATTGAGACACCGACTACTGATGGTAAAATAACCTTTTTATTACCAGCTTCTACAACAAATGGTTATGGTTTTAGTACAGCTAAATATGACTTAGAGCTACAAGATAAGAGTTCAGAGCTTTATACTGGGGGTGGTAGTGAAACCTTCCGCATTTTGTTTGGCAATATACAGATTGTTAAGAGATACAGTAAATCTTCAGACTTATTGGATTGTTCAACATGAGTTTTTCAGTAGAAGTTTCACCAGAATTAACAAACATTATATCTATAGATACCAGTTTTGCTGACACTATTGAAACCGTAGTAGAAGAACCCATAACCGATACTAAAACTTTGGAAATAAATAACAATAATTTTAATGATGATTTTACTTATACAAAAAATATAATTGATATAGAAACGACAAACACTCAAGAAACTACAAACTTTTTAGATATAGAAATATTTCAAACATTTGAATTATCTATAAAGACAGCAGCTACTAGTGAATTTATAGGGAATATTCATCACAGTAGAGTAGACGGTTTGGAAGACTTTATTGAGCATGGCAGAGAATTTGATTGTGGCACACCATAACGGGAGGCAATTATGCCAAGAGATACATTAATACAAATTAGAAGAGGAACCTTAGCTCAGTGGCTGTCTACTAATCCTACGTTAGCTAATGGTGAAGTAGGATTTATTACAGATCAGTGTAGACTTGTTATAGGTAAAGATGAAGTTAATTTTAGTGGTCTATGGTATTCAGATTCTTGTGTAATTCCTCAAACTGGCATAACGGCTGGTACTGCTGGCGGAACTATTAGTAATGCTTTTCGTTTTGTAAATGTTGGTGGCTCTGAAACAATTGTTGCTACAGGAGAAGCAAGTCTTAATTTAATAGCTGGCAATGGGATTAATTTAATTGGCACATCTGGAACTAACAGCATAACCTTTGCTGTATCAGGCTTAACTTCTTCAGACATTACAGACTTCACACCAGCGGTTACAGGAGCAGTAGCTCAACAATTTGAAACAGATTTAAAAGCTGGTAACAATATACAGTTTACTTATGATAGTATTAACGATGACTTACTTATTAATACTTCAGGTGTAGTAACACAAAATTCGTCTGGAGATGTTTTAGTATTAGGCGACCTCGGTGTAGTAGGAAACCTATCTATACAAGGATCTAGCACAGTATTTGATAGTACTACGGTAAATATTGGTGATAATTTAATTACTTTAAATATTGTTGATGTTGTTCCTAGTGGTGGTATCAGAGTTGTTAGGTCTGGTGTTGTACCTACAGGCTTTGCTAATTTCTTATGGCAAGAACATAGAGACAGATGGGAAGCAGATTTTGGATTATATTCTACTAATATTTTTGCTGATACCATTAGTGCTACTACAATATCTGGCACGCTAGCTGGTAGTGCTGATTGTTCCAATAATGTGCTGGTAGGTAATGTTGCACATACAGGTGTGCAAAATGCATTATTGTTAAGTACTAGTACAGCCACAGGGTGTAATCCTGTTATATCTGATACTACTCTGTATTTTAATTCTAATAGCAATATCTTGGTTTCACCAACATTTAGTGGTACGTTGGCTGGTAGGGCTAATGTAGCTACTACTATAGATGTTCCGCATACCAATGCAAATACAAACTACAATATAGTTTTAGTTAGTCCACCCGGTTCTGGTAGTTCTATTTTAGCAGAGTCTGGCTTAAACTTATATTATAATCCATCAGAAAACAAACTATATGGCTCATACATAAACTCCCCGTTTATTTCAGGCGCTTCGGTTGGTCCAGGCAATGCTGGTATCAATAGCTTTATATTAACCAATTATTATATTAGAAGTTCAAAAATAGATGGTGGATCTCCATAAGGACGACCGCTAAATGGCTAGGAATAATTTAATACAATTTAGAAAAGGTACGTTAGCACAATTTAATAGTGCTAATCCTACTCTTGCTAGTGGAGAGCCTGGATTTGCCACTGATGCAAAAGTGTTGAAGGTAGGGGATGGTGTTACGCCTTGGAGTGGTCTTTTAGGCTTTAGTGTTGGTAGCGGTATAAGTTCTCTTAACGGGCTGACTTCATCAGCTCTAGTTATAAATGGTGGACACAATATACAGGTTACCACAAGTGGTACTGAAGTTATTAGTGTTGCATACACAGGTATTGACCATAGGGTAGTTCCTGGTTTAATCGACATTAATAATAATGGTAATACTTTTATTCAGGATCTACTTTTTGATCAGTTTGGACATGTTACAGGAGTAGCTAGTGTTGCTGTTACAGGTATTGGCTCTGGGGGTAGTGTTCCTAGTAATGTTCTAGTTTCTGGTGACAATATTAGTTTGTTAACTAATGACGCTGATTACGACACGATACCAACATATAATTTAACCGCAGCAGGTAGTAGTGCTTATTTATTTAATGGCCCAGGACTATCTGCTTCTTCTTCTAATCCAACATTATATTTTCACAGAGGTCACACATATAAGTTTGTTAATAATATGGGTGCTCACCCATTTCAATTTCAGACTACAGCAGGATTAGGCGGCACAGCTTATACGAATGGTATTACTGGTAGTCCAGTTAGTAATGGTACATTAACTTGGGAGGTGAGACACGACACTCCCAGTACCTTATATTATCAGTGTACATCACATGCTAGCATGCAGGGTATTGTATATATATTAGCTACTGGCATAACCTCTAGTGTCCCAAGTAACGTTGCCACCACAGGAGAGCTTGCTTCTGTCTCAGGACATTTACAAGGACAAATTGATTCTGTATCATCTGCGACAAATACTTTTGTTAGTGGGGTTGTATACAACACAGGCTTAAGAGATTTAGTATTAACTAGAAATGATGGGGTGCAGCTAACAGGAAATCTTAGCTCTGTATTGCATAGCGGGGATAGCATAAGTTTTCTCAATAATGACACAGCATATATTACTGGTCTTATTGAAGACACTTCTCCAAAACTTGGTGGAAATTTAGATCTTAATTCCAATGATATAACTGGTAATGGTGATTTTAATATTATTGGATCTGGTATTATTACAGAAACAATGGATAATCATTGTGGATTTATAATTAAAAGTAGTGGTAACGCTAATGGTGAACTACACATTGGTTCTTGTGCTGACAGTGTTAGTCAAGGTGACGCAATGGGTATTAGACATAGCAGCATGAATGGTACTAATGACTTCATGATTTTAGGTGATACTGATGGAGCAACATACATTAGTGCTAAAGACAATAAAACCGTACACATAGCTGCTGGAGGTAATGATGCTAATGTCAAACTTGAAATTAAAACAGGTACTCCACAGTTTAGGTTTAATGTTAATAAAGGTAATGTAGATTTACAATACAATGGTTTTAATCAAAATAATCTGTTGTATTTAGACGCTTTTACAAATAGTGTTGGCATGGGAACAAATGTTCCTCAAACTAGGTTAGATGTTAGTGGAATTATTACAGCCAGTGGAGGAAACTCTACTAACTGGAATACTGCGTATGGATGGGGCGATCACAGGGATCTTGTTAGTGCTGTTTCAGGACATTTGCAGACACAAATAGACGCTAGTCCTACTGGACACATTGATGTAAGCGGTGCAACTAATAATTTCTTTTTACAAACAGAACCTAACAATATCTTTGTTCACGATATGTTTTTTGACCAGTATGGTCACGTTACTGGTGTGATACTAGCACAGGCATCTGGTTTTCTTAATAATGACGCATTTGTTACAGGTGTTTTCTTTGATAGTTCTAGAAACTTAAATCTTTTATTAGGTGGAGGTGCTGGTAGCTTATCTGTAAATATTCCTGCTTCTGGTGGTGGTGGTACAGATACTTTTGTAACAGGAGCATCTTTTTCTGATACCAACGGAGTTTCAGAAATTACTTTATCACTTAATAGTGGTTCTGACATTACTGTTAATATGAATACTGTTCCTGTTGTGGAAACTGGCAGCATCGGTCAACCATTCCACCCCGGTACAGGACTTGGTCATATAGATAGGGCTAGTTATATTCCTGTAATATATCAAAGCGCTTTTGGTTCAGTTAATTCATATCCTCCTATATTAAAACAATCTGATATCTATCAAAGAACTGATGGAGGTCAGGATCTTATATCTATAAACCCGCTTGAAAAAGATATAGATTTTGAACTTGGTGGATTGAACTTCGGCTTATTAGCAACTTGCTCTCATACAAACAGCATTGTGATAGGACAAGGAGCATCTAATTCATCAGCAAGTACTTATGCTGGTTATGGTATTGATATTGCTTTGATTGATACTACATACATATTTAGTGGGCAACTTGGACAACTTTCTGTTGGAGGCGGAGCAGGTTCACCAAATTATACTTTCCCAATAAATGATGGATCTTTTGGGCAGGCATTAATTACTGATGGTGCTGGGAATCTTAGCTTTGCTAATGTCTCTGGGGCTGCTGGGGGAGGTAGTGGAATATCTAATATTGTTCAAGATACAAATCCACAACTTGGTGGAGATTTAGATGCTAATGGCAATAATATCGATATGGGTAGCAATCTTATTACGGATACTAAAGTAGGTCAGTGGGATACTGCTTATGGATGGGGAGACCATAGTACTTCTGGTTATCTTGTTAGCGGTAGCAATATTAGTTTATTAAATAATAATGTTCCATATGCAATTAGCGGATCTCATATAGATGTCAGCGGAGCTACTAACAACTATTTTCTTCAAACGGAACCCAATAATACATTTGTGCATGATTTAATGTTTGATACATTTGGTCATGTTACGGGAGTCATATTAGCTCAGGCTTCTGGTTTTCTTAATGATGATGCATTTGTAACAGGCATATTGTTTGACTCTTCTAGAAACTTAAATCTTTTGCTTGGTGGTGGAGCAGGAACACTTAGTGTTAATATTCCTTCATCTGGATCTAGTTCTCATCCTATTATAGATGCCGTGGCTAGTGTTGATAATAGTAATAATAATTTTGTGCAAGACTTATTATTTGATACATATGGACATGTTACGGGTGTGGTTAGTGCTGCTGTTACTGGCATTACTAGTGGTGGTAGTGCTGGAGATATATATCTTACAGGGGTAGCTTTTGACACATCTACAAGAAATTTAATATTTTCTTGGAATAGCGGTGTCTCTGACATTACTGTAAATATACCGTCCTCCGGTGGTGGATCTTCTGGTGGTGGTGTATTATCATCTAGTGGAGTTAATAACATATTGGTAGCTAGTACAGGAATTAGTATTATACATAATACGGGAACTAGCAAGATACAGATAGGAACCACTCTCAACCACACGGCATTACATCATTTTTTTCAGTAGTTAGGTTATAATATGTCTGATCCAAATATAGCACGTTTAGGAAATTTACAAGCTAAAAATGTGCCTTTTAGATGCACTAACACAGACCCTTTGCTTTTACTTTCTACTACTTCAGCACAGACAATTAAAATAAATAGTTTGTATGTAACTAATACTAATGAGTGTAGTAAACACACTGCTATTAGAGTATATATTAACGATGGCTTAACGACTGAGGATACTAGTAATTATCATTTAGCGAAAGATATAGTTGTTCCTTTAAGAACTACACTTATATTAATAGATAGAGAATCTGTAGTTTATTTAAGACCAAATCAGTATTTATGGTTGGTTGACGAATTAGGAAATGCTATAGAGGGTGTTATAAATTACGACATAATGAGGGAATAGGATAACATGACCCATATATACCCAAGTGGTGGAAATTTAAGTGGTAGATGGACTCTATCTGAAGTAGTTTTCAATATAAAAAATAGTGGATGGCTTGACTTCGCTAGTCTTGATGCTTTTAATTCAGGAGAGCCTTGTACCCAAAATTTTACGGCGTGTAATCCTACTGTGGGACCTGTTGTTGTAGATGCGTCAACAGATGCTTTGTTGTGTCATTCTCAAAGTGTTTATGAGGGTGTGCAAACGGTAGTGCCCCATCCTAGTGGTGATGCAGTACCATCTCCTTTAACAGCTTTAATTCCAAAAACGGGTCGTTCATTTCTTAAACTTTATCCTAACGGAAAACCTGCTTCTGGTAAATTAGATCCCTGCCCATGCAATAAAACTAGTGTTTTAGATGGTGGTTCAGATAATGCACACACTTTAGCAACTAAAGATGTAAATGTTTGGAAACCCGAAATAGATATTGTGTGTGGTAGCGGTAACGTAACTGGCGTTAATTATCCAATTAATAAATTCCCAACAAGCTCTTGCTTTAGATATGTTCAAGAATATAGTGGTCTTTATAGTTTTATAGAACCTACAGTTCAGTATAGTCCTAGTGGTTGGATTTTTTCTCATAATATAGCAGATACTGGTCTATTGGTAAGTTATCATGCTACTGCTAGAGGAGAGACAGCATCTCCTACACTTTCAAATATTACCAATGTCGCACGACTTGATTTGGCAAACTCTGGAGAAATACAATTTAGATGGAGAAGGGTTTATGAAGATTGGACTATTAGTGAGCAACAAATTTTTCTAAATGGCAATTTAACAGTAGCTGGACTTACTGGTTGTGGAAATGTTGAATCAGGAAATTCTGCATCTGGCATACTTTTCTTTCAAAATACTTTAGGGGGTTCTGCCACCGTATCAGGAATGGTCTATGAGCAAAGAGCTAATTGTGCTGATGGCACACTAGAATATTATTATGAGGGCGTAGTTCCTCAGGATCATCCTATTTGGAGTAATGTTACTGTTAATACAGCTTATAAAAATGCTTTAACGGCAGCTGGAAAATATTGGACTTTAAAAATGGTTCATGCATATTCATCAGGACATTGGTTTGGTGCTGATGGAACACCGTCATTTTTTGAGCCTGTAGGTTCAAATACTCAATGGAATACATATATTCCTTTGCATTGTAATGATGTTAATAGTGTTCCCAATAGTCCTTTTCAGTATGCAGATCTTCACGACAACCCAGAGCTAGGCGCTAGAGGTAATGATGATATTTTATATACAGCCAATACAAATTGTAGTAATTTAAGTTTAGACGCAGTTACTGCTGGAAATCCTGGTTCTTCACAAGGTGGTAAAACTACATACTTAAATACTAATTCTTCAGGTATTGTTTTAGGTTTTCAAAACCCTATGCCTACCAATCTTTACAGACAAAAACAGCTTGTTACATTAGTAGAATATGATCCTAATGGGGTGTGGAGTGCAGGAAGTTGTTTGGGTACTACAGCAAGTGGTTGTGGATCCAGTGGTAATGTATTTAGTGCTCCTACAGGAATGTCAACAATATTAACAGGTAATACTTACTATTATAACAGCCATATAGATACTAGTAAACAATTAAATACTGGAGGAACCTGGGTAGATCATGAGTTTTGCTATAAGATGGCAGGCCGTTGCAATATTGACAATGTGATCCAAGTAGGTTCTTGCGGTCTTTGTGCTGGACTTTCGTACACAGCATATTGTTACGGTGTGGGTTCTCATGAAGGAGATACCGATGGAGATGGGATTAGTAATTTTGCTGAATGGAATCATGTTTCTCCAACTGTTTATTTAGAAGTAACTCAAGCTTTATCTGCTTTTTCTACAGCCAGTGCAGTGCCTAGTGGTGTTGGTACAGCATATATTGATGGCGATACCGAAACTGGAGCAGTTGGATATGAATGGCCCGATGGCACATTTATTTATGGGAGTTTAAGTGACGCAAGTAGTAGTGCTAACTATTGTAATGAAGCTGTGGGTGGAGAACAGCAGACTTATGTTCGTCCTTATGCAGTAGACTTAGGTATTTCTAGTGTTTATGGTGAGAATATTAGCAAGGCTGGTCCACAATCTTGTCTTAAAAGAGCTAAAGAGCTGTGGGAGGCTGCAGGCTCACCCAGTGGAGCTAGATATGATATAGCTTGGTATTCTGCTGGAGGATATAGTGATCTCCCTATACATTATGATAGCAGCCCTATTCAAGAAACAGGTGTCTATCCTCCTACAGCTCCTCCGTTTTTGTATGGAGATAATAGGCCTGGGTCGATGGGTGGTGCTGCGTATAAGCCTTTTGGAGAATATTATTATACTACTAGTTCTTGTCATGCAGCGATACAAAAAATACATCAGTATGACTCAAACCAAAAGCTTTTATCTCGTGATTATGGCGTTTATGCTTGGAATGATTATCCGGACTTCACCGGACCTCTTCCTGTGCCTCACTCCGCAAGTTCTGATGAAGAAAAGGGTCATGTTACCATTACGCCTAATTATAGATCTGCTCTTTACGGACGAGCATGGGTTCAGTGGTATCCTCATTTACTAGGATTAGATGCAAGAAATTACGGAGGTAATCGTTCAGATGATGCAATATCTGGATTACCGCCAGAAGATATATGTGATGTATTAGACCTTATACATGAAACAGATAATGAAAAGGGTTGTTCAGAATTAGAGTCTATTTATGGCAGTGGTGTTGTTTGGACTAGTGGTGCTTATGATGCTATAGATTGTGGAGGTTCTCCTCCTTGGGATTGTGGAGATGGTGGGTTTACTAAACAGTGTCCAGATATTCCTCGTATTTGTAGTACTGGCAGCTTAAATATACCAGTGGAAATTGGTTTAAATTTTACTGTTAGCTGTAGAGAGGTAGATACATCATTCTATAGTCTTTCACCAATAACAGAAGACATTAAGTTTGAAGCTCTTAGCACATATAGTGCTAGCTGTAACACTGCAGGATTAAACCTGTTGAGTATAAATAGTGTTAATGGTTACTCTACAGATTTAACTGAAGAGGAGTGGGGTGTAACGATAGATATTGATAGACCTTACTCTAGTAACGAAGGTATAGAAGCATATAATAACGACTTTCCTGGGAAAACTACTTTTAGTCTCTGGTATGCAGCACAAAGATGGGGTAATCGAGCAGTTCCTGTTATTAGTGGTGTTTGGTATGACGCCAGCGCTGCTGGTGTAAATGACAGATATTTAATTACTCGACAGCCATCTGCTGATGCTCTAAGAGATTGGACTTGTAGAAACTTAAGGTTTGCTAGTAAAACAGGTACTGGCGCATCATCTGTACTAAGTTTTTCTTGGCCATTCAACGATTTGTATTTTGGCTATTGTAGTGGCACCGATATTCCTATCAACCTTGTTCCTTGTTAAATAATTATAACAACACCCAAGAGGAGCTCAATACCTTGTAAATAGTGTATATATAAATACACACATGGAGATATTATGGTTAATTTTTTTAGTCCAGCACCCAATGGCGTTACTACAGATATTGCTGAGTCTGGAGTTAGTGTAAAAATTATTAAAAAAAATGGTCAGTTTAAGTTACTAAAAACTAACAAGGCTTCTATATCTGCCACCATATCCTTGATAGCTATTCCTTTTGGAAATCCTGCTGGCACTGTATCATCCTGGAATTTAGCTTATGATAGCTCTAAAACCACAACAGATGATAGTTTAGATAGGGCAGATACTTCCTTACCTGTTGCTGACCCAAACATTACTATATTTGATACTGATATTATATCTTTTGATATACAGGCAAAAAATAGTTATAATCCTGGTGACAGAGAGACATTTTTTCTAACCGAAAATAACAGTGTATTTCCATATGTCGGTATACAGGTAGGTACAGTAGTAAATAATTCTGCAAATAGTGGCCTTGTCCAGTTTCATCCAGGTGTTGGAAATACTGGTACATATTATTATGTGTGGAAAGACTCGGGAACTCCATACGGTGGTCAAATTAACGTAATCTCAACTCCTTAAGGTAAAAATTATGTCAACTCAGTGGATCCTAGAAATGCCTTTGATTGTCAGAACTTGGATTAATGATCTTGCTGATAATCCGACTTATAGTGACGATAGACTGCAACAAGCGATTATAGTTGCTGGTCAATATGTCACAAGAGAAATTAATTTAGATACAGAATATAGATGTGATATTCTTAATTTATCTATTACGCCAGACCCTTCTTTAGCTTCTACTAGAGATGAAGCATTTATTACGTTCACATCATTAAAAACTGCGTGTATTTTAGACCAAAGCACATTTAGAACCAAAGCAGCCGCTGAAGGTATTCGTGCTGGCTTGGGAGCAGCTAATGTGTCTGTAGCTGGAAATCTTAAAGGGTATAAAGATATTTTAGACAAAGGTCCATGTGCCATGTATGAAAAACTAAGAATAGAATATGAGATAGGCAATGCTCATAATTATATTAGGGCCGTACTTAGTCCGTTTGTTGGCAATGATTTTGATCCACAACATTTACATACAGAACATGCTAGGTTTAGGAACTTTTATTCATGATTGATCTTAGTGCTGTAAAAAATTTATACAACAGTATGATGGACAACTTAGTATCCTCCACGGGACTAGCTGTTCCTTGTTCTATTGTTTATGAAGACCCTAAAGGTTCGGGTTGTCCCAACTGCATAGTTAATCCTATTACTGGTCGTTCTACCAGTAGATATTCACAACCAGACCTATCTCCAGATCTTACTATAAGAAATTCTGGTGGTGTTCCAGAAGATATGTTTGTGTTTTATATAGACGAAAATACGAACTATTGGGCAGCCGATAAACAAAACATTCAATTAAGTGGGATAACTCTTTTTAGAGCAGCTTTTCCAAGTAGTCTTGTTTTTATTTTAGATGTAGAACATCCTTTAAGTTTTCCGGTGAATTATCCTAGTGGGTTTTTTGATGACGGCTTAACTTTTTCATCAAAAA
>MDTG01153753.1_pt1 | contig 12967 bp, 8 predicted proteins | sample 811421 | NCBI WGS metagenome assembly MDTG01 (sample SAMN05326645, study PRJNA326480) | marine metagenome | isolation source: seawater | place: Pacific Ocean: South East | collected 2011
GCACAGCAAGTTCGGTAAAAAAGAGATTTGCTTTAATATTCTAGTTCAAAAAAGGAAAAGTCTGGTTCAATACTCTCCGAGCTTAAGTTCTATTATGGAATAAACATTCGTTGCTATTGGCAGTTAAACTAACCGAAGAAAGCATGAATAAGAAAACCGAAGAAGATCCATGAAGCCTGTAGCGTTTATCATTATCATGCTGTTGCTCTCAAACCTGTGGATGAAGTCCGCTCCGAGATATTTGGACAGATGTTCAAGGTAGACGAGTAACAGAAGGTTTTGAAGCCATTCGCGGCGACATAATCGTACTGCGTGTAGGCACTCAGTCCTATGCATTCCCAATATCTCGCCTTACTGCTGCGGATCAACTTTTTGCACGAAGCCTTGCTTCCAAAAATCCAAGTGAAAGCCGAGACGGGAAAAGGCAAACTACGGACTGGCCTCGCTGGAGAGGGTCTCACGGAGATGGTGTTTCCCGCGAAGCAGGCTTGCTCGCAGAATGGCCTAATAATGGGCCGGGTTAGTCATTCCCTCTGCATGGCAAGTACGAGGATTCGGGAGACATCCGTTGGTTCTGGGGCGTGTCTCTCGCCATCGTTCTTCAATATCTCACCGATATCTTCGACGGAGCCGTTGAACGTGCTCGATGCACTGGACTAGTCAAGTGGGGATTCTACATGGACCATTTTCTAGATTTCGTTTTCCAATGCGTTCTAATCATAGGCTATGCACTAATTGCCCCGCCTTCTCAAAATCTCGATTGGTGGTTCTTCGGCATTCTAGCCATCACTAGTGGCTACATGGTTAATTCCTTCCTCTGCTTCGCCGCCACCAACGAGTTTGAAATTTACTTTTTTGGCATCGGCCCAACGGAAATACGCATCTATTTCCTCGCCCTCAACTGCACCATCATACTACTCGATCCAACACGAGCTTACTTCCTTATCTGCGTACCGATTTATACAGGTCTCCTTGCAGTGGGTCTCTTTGTATCTTGTTTGGAAATCCCACATCAAATTGTGGGCCATCGACATGGACGAAAAAAGCAGATACTCCGATGTAAAGAAGTGAGGGCACCTGTAATGCCCGCTACCTCTCGATCTAGACCGAAGCTCTAAGCAAGCTGGCTAAGAATTGCACTGTAATGTTTCTTGTTGTCGTAAAGTACTTTCAGGAACCACCAGAGAGGCGTTGCCTTAAGCTTTCGCTCAGTTCATAAATTTCAGTTTCCAGAAGCGCTCCGCCGGACTGCTTCTTTTTCTTAGACGGAAGTTTTCGAACGACAACGGCCTGTTCGCGCACCTCGTAGATATAGCCTGTGAGTTCGGTTATGAATCCGAGCAAGGCACCCAAAGTAAGGTTTCGAGTGTTAAGGGTAACTGTCGGAGGAGGGTTCTCCCGTGTAAGCAAAACGAAATTTACACCTGCAAGTCGTGAATTAGCCACGGATTGAGTGTCATACTTACGGGCAGCCGCACTTAGAAAGGTGAGAACTTCAGGCAAAGGTGCTTCAACGAATTTCACCTCGGGGATAACGATTGTTCTTAGCTTTTGAACAAGCTGTTTGTGAGAACTTGGCTCAGATTTTCCGGGCAGAGCCGAAGTTCCAAGAACAAAAGCCAAATAGATAAAGAACGAGGTTATCGAGAAACTTGCCCTTAAAAGACCCATAATTAGTTAAAGGATATTTTCACATTAGGGAAAAGTCAAACTCGCGAACTTCATTCATCATCAGCATTAACAAGAAAATGCTCGCACACGAAAACATGGGAATGAAGGCGGCTGACCCAAGTCTTGCCCTCCTGCGTCATTCGGAGCAAACGAACCGCATGCCCAAGGTATTGATGAGCCACATTCCAAAAGAAGTTCGCGTAACCTCGTCGCAAATCTCCAGGGGTTTCACAACCCAGTTGCTTGTTGGTTCCCAATTCCTCGAATTCGTAGTAAAGCGCAGGTATCTTACGAAGGTATTCGGGATCGCCTAACTGACCGATAAAGTCAGCAGCACGGGCCAAGCCAGGTAAATCGGTGCTGTTCTGGTAGACTTTTTCATCAGGAACGGGAAAACGAGTACGCTCAATACAAGCGGACACAAGGTCGAGATCCAAAAAATCATAAGATTTAAACCGTTCCCGAACGAAAATTTTTCCGCGAGATACATGATGCGGAGTAAGTACGGCGCAAGTCCCTGAGTCCGGAAGTTCAAGCAGTTCATCTTCTCCAACTTCAAAGTGATCTCCTTCGTCTCGCTCACAGGCGCCTTTCACGTAACCGATATCATGGCAAAGCAGAGACAAGAGGTAATTGAGTCCATCCTCCGCGCTGACGCGCCCTTCGTAGAGGTGCTTGCCTCGGATAATTTCAAGACCCACCATCGTAACCATAATCGAATGATCGACATTGTGGTAGAGCATATCGCCATTCGCGATGTTCTCGAGAGACAGCGAGGACGCCATACGAAGAAAATCTACGTATTCGGGATGAAGGGTACCAAAGGTAGCCTCATAACCACTGGCAAGGTGCTCAGTGAAAGGATCGATCTTGAGTGTTTGAAGATTGAGCATGCGAATAGGGAACCGCCCAGTACCGACATGGGCAAGCGGGAAAAATCCGATTTAAAACTCTAATTCGTCTTTAAGCTCGAAAGAAATTCAACTAAATTAATCAGTTCTTTTTCCGACATCGCGAGATGCAATCCCTCCGGCATGAGAGAGGCTTTCATCTTTTCGCGTTTCGCGACATCCGACTTTTTCACCTTTTGAGTGACGCCACCAATCATGCGGATGGTAAGTTCTTCATCGCTTTCGGTCACGATACCAGCGAGAACTCCGCCCTGATTAGTTTGAATAATCCAACCTTCATAGTCGAAACTGACTCCTGCGTTTGGCTTGACGATGGCCAGATAAAGCTCGGTCTTTGGAAGCTTGCTACCGATTTCAGATAGGCCAGGTCCAAAATCTATGCCCACATCTCCAGCCCTGTGGCATGCAAAGCACAATTTTTGAAAGACAGCCTTTCCAGAGACGGGATCCCCTTTCCGCTTGGCTAGCAAAGCAATATCTTCTGGCGTTGCAAGTAGCGCTGGAGCGGCCACGGCAACGGTCGAGGCCGGTTTGTTTGTAGCTCTATATTCCTCCAACAGTTTCTTCGCTTCGGGAGTTTGAATGAAACCAACAAGTTTGGCGATGACATCCGACTTCTCCTTAGGCCCGACAGCCAGCGCATTGGCGATGCTCTGTTTCTCATCCAGGCGAAAAAGCAACTGCACCGCCTTGGCGGCATCCTCGGCGGAAGGGTCTTTTTGAACAAACTGAATCAACGCCGAAGCCTCGGCCTTGACTGAAAATTGATCGACTAGTTCGAAGTAACCTTCTTTGCCCCGCAGAGAACGAGCAGAGCGTTCTACGGCTCCCTTCCACTTTTCGTTTCCCGAGACATCGAAACGCTCAAGGCGTGTGAGCGTCTCCACAATAAGACGATCCTTCGGCGAAGCCTCTTCCTCGGCAAAGGCAATGTTTACAAAAAGGGCAAACAGTAAGTAAGCGAGGATGTTTTTCATCATCGAAGGAATGAGTTTACCTTAAAGACAATGCACCGCCATGCCAGCGGACCATTGTCGAAAAGAGCTGTTCCAAAAGAAGCTTAGATGTCCAACAGTGCTTCCAACGCCTTGTCCTTTTCAGGACCTGAATGGAAATCCAATGCACGAACGTAACGAGGATGGCTTTCGGTAGGAGTCTTCTTGTCTTTGAGAATCTTCGCCAAGTAACTTGGGGCGGCTTTTGAGCGCACTCGCCATATGATGTCCCGACCGGCAGAGGTGTTCCACTTGTCGCCCACCTTGGCGAGCCACGCGGAAAAGCACGCGTCGGCATTCAAGTCGGACGAAAGACCGAGAGCCTCGAGATACCAACGATCCTCGCCGTCATGACGGCTTGCAAGCTCAGCCCAAAGCTTGGCTGCTTGATCCGTTTTTGTGTGGCGCAGAGCAATGGCGCACTCGCGACGGACTTGAGGGGACTTGTCGCCAACTAAATTCTCGACCACCTTGAGTACGACCACATCACTTAACTGTCGAGCCAGTCGGAGTCCTACGATGCGAATGTCGGGATCGCTGTCCTTAATCGCTTGGTCGACGTAATGCTGACCACGCCCCTTGGTCTTGCCAAGAAGCCAAAGCGCTCGAGCACGATAGCGTGGATTGGAATCAGCAAAAAGCTTCTGAAGAGAACTCTCTGCTTTTATGCCCTGTTTGCGCAAGGCGTGCCAAGCGAGATAGCGTGTAGCCTCGTTCGGACTCTTGAGAGCGGCAATGGCACCATTGACACTCTTAACATCGACTTTCGACGCTTGATACTTGTGACCTTCGGGAGCCACAAGAAAAAGTCGTCCGCGATCTAGATCTCGCATGTTGTGCCCCCCTACCCCGGGGTCATACCAATCCGCGGCAATCAATGAACCGTCAGGTGCGGTGACCACATCGGATGGACGAAACCATTTATCGCGTTTGGCTCCATTGAGGATGTCAACGACTTCTGCGGAGTAACCTGCTCCGTTCTTAGTCGCAGGATATGCACGGACAACGCTGGGACCAGCGTCGCAATGGATAACTTGACCTTGAAATACTTTGGGCAAGAGCGAACCCTCGTATACGATAATACCAGTCGGAGAACCTGCACCTGTTTGGAGCAAGTTGGGCATAACACCAGGATCGTTCAAGTGCCAGTGTCGCAGGGGAACCTCCTTCTCGATGTTGGTACGCTTATCGCGCCAACCCTTTCCGGTAAACTCGCCGCGATAACCGTAATTGCCATACTCCATAACATAGTTGATGCGAACGCCGCGGTTGCCATCGTCATCGTTATCTGACTGCCAGACCGAACCGAAGCTATCGACAGCAACTTCCCAGTTGTTGCGGAAGTTCCAACCAAGGGTCTCGAAATCGGACCCATCCTCGTTGCAACGAAAAACCATGCCTTGCTGATAGGGCTTCCGACGGTCGTTTACTTCATTGCCTGCTTTGTCCACGATGGGTTTGCCATCCTTATCCTTAATCTGCCTTCCGGAATTGCCGAAGTTGAAGTAAAACTTTCCGTCGGGTCCGAAATGAACCGCATGAATGCCATGGTCATGTTGTGTTCCGGAAATACCGGTAAAGAGAGCCACCGCTGGACCGTCTGGTTTATCGTCTCCATCCTTGTCCGTGAACACAGTAATGCGGTCACCAACTGCAACTACGATTTTGTCTCCGAAAACACTCACGCCATGAGCGGAGTCAATGTCGCGCCCCTGATAGAAAGTCTTTACCTTGTCCGCCTTGTTGTCACCGTCCGTGTCCTCAAGAATAAGGATGCGATCACCCTCTGCTCGCTTGTTTTTATGCCTGCGATAGTTAGTCACTTCGCAGACCCAGATGCGGCCGCGGTGATCAACATCAATGGCGGATGGGCTTAATATCATAGGTTCGCTCGCGAAAAGAGTGGCTTCAACTTCTTCATGAACATAGAGGTTTTCAACCGCATGGGCGGGATCACCTTGATCGCCGACACGACCACCTGAACCTTTAGGACCGGATACTGAAGCACCTGCAAAAGTGGGCTTTTGGGCAAATACTTGAAATTGAACGCTCGCTTGATTTCCGCAGGCCCTTTGATTGACACCCCCATCGTCCAAGGCTCCTTTGGCTAGAAATCGAGCAAACTGGTGGTTCCTCGGCAATTTGTAACTAATTAACGAATCGGCATGGGTTCCTATCCCCTCTACGGATTTGCCGTCGACCTTCATGGCTCCGCCATTAGCATTTTGGTTAAGCTTAACGCTACCATAACCGGAGGAAGAAGAATTCCATTTCATGGAGGTAAGTTTTGTCTCCTTCCCGCTAGTATCTACAAGACGTGGGTTCACCCAATCCGCCCAGTCGCAAGCAAACCCGTTGCCGGCATCGCTTACGAATAAATGCAATTCCTTCGCACCCTTAAGATCTACGGAGATATCGACGGCATGACCGGATGTATTCTTCGTTACCGTCTTACTGGTGAAAAGAGGTTTTGCCTTTTCCGAGGTAGAAGAAGTCTTTTTAGGCGACAAGGATGCGCCCTTGGGAGCTTTACCGTTGAATTCCTTAAGCTTTTCCGAGATTTGCTCAGGAGCCCAGCCACGAGGGGGGTAGTCTTGGTTAGACTGAAGGTCCCCAACACTTACTTCACCAGCTGAAACACCACTTTTGGCGATATCGACTTTGGCAATCCAAGCGATGGCATTGAGGGTGAGGCGACGGAAATTATCGGAACCCCAATTGACATGGTTGTGTCCACCGGTAAAGCCAAAGCCACGACCATCACTATAGTCCTTGCCGCGTTGATAGGCCCAAGCGACATGCTGAGCTTCTTTACGCTTCAGAACAGCCTCGCGCACATGGGGGTTGCCACTATGCGCGCCATCCCTGCGCTTGAGGGTATCGGCACTCGGCATCGCCGAGAGAATCGGTGTAACGCCCTTCATATTTTCGCGAAAACGCATGTGGTAATACCACTCGTCATTGATGGCGAAAGGCTTGACTCCCGAACTTATCGGGTGGTCGGGAAACAACTTGAAATCAGCCGTCCAATGGGGATTTACCGACCAGTGTGCCTCGAAGTAGCCTCCGATCCACTTCAGGAAGTGCTCGCCAGGAGGGCCTTTCGGCACCTCCACGCCATAGTGAAGGCATGCCAACCCGACGCCACGCTTCATCACCTTGTCGAACTCTTTCAAGTGCTTGTTCAACAAATGCCTCCCGCCACCATCGCAGTAGACAACAACTGCCGCGGCATCATCAAATACACTAGGGTCTTTGGGATAACCGTTGTCAGTCACCACAACCGACTTGAGGCCAATCTTGGCAGCGTCCAGATACTTCGCAAGCAGCTTGCTCCCTGCAATATGCTCATGTGAAAAGTAACCATGGCTTTTGGCCCCGGCCACGAACACGACCTTTTTGTCTTTGGCAAACGCTCCGAAAGCCATGCTTAGGGCGACCGAAATCAATATTGTTTTCTTTATCATAAGTGTACCGATGGGTTGTGTAGGGAAGAAAGGTTGGGAATGAGGATTTCCCCAAAGGATGGGAAAGGAATGAAAACTAGGTAGGACTCGCAAACCATTGCAAACGAAAAGTCTAGTTTAGGGTGATTCTGTCTTTGGATTGCGCTGTCGCATCTTGCTCCCTAGCTTATTAATTTCTATCCGAAAACCATAGGGGAAACCATTCATCGACCCCATAATTAAACCGTAGATCGTGAACCGCAGACAATAATGAGCAAGACTTGGAAAGTTGTAGGCATCAACTTCGACCACATGCACATGGGGGATCTTTTGCGGATGGTCCAAGAGCATCCAAGCGCTGAAATCGTGGGCATTAGCGATGAGCAAGAGTCCCGAATGCAAGCCAGTGCCGACAATTTCGGCATTACCACGGGTCATATTTTTAGTGACTACAGAGCTTGTCTTGAAAAAACCCAGCCTGATTTCGCAATCCTCTGTCCCGCCACCGCCGAGCATGGCGATTGGACGGAAAAGATTGCACCCTACGGCGTGGACATTGTGGTCGAGAAACCTTTTGCCGCCTCTCTCGCTGAAGCGGATCGGATGATTGCAGCAGTCGAGATGACGGGTAAGAAACTCGCCATCAACTGGCCCATGCGGTGGGATTCCTCCCATGTAACCGCTCATCGCCTACTCAACGAGGGAAGAATAGGGAAATTGACCGAAGTGCATTACTACGATGGCAACCGTGGACCTCTATACCACTTGGCGGACAAAGTGGAAGTCAGTCCAACTCAGAAAGAAAAAGGCGATAGCTGGTTTTATCAAAAGGATCGGGGAGGAGGATCCCTCCTTGATTACTTAGGCTACGGCGTGACCCTCGGCACTTGGTATCACGGCGACGACAAGCCCTTGGAGGTAACTTCCGTAACCGATCTGCCCAACGGACTCGAGGTGGACGAGCACAGCATGACTATCGTTCGTTACGACGTGGGTCTCTCCAAATACGAAACCCGCTGGGGAACCTTCACCGACCCATGGGTTCATCAACCTCAACCCAAGTGCGGCTTTGTCTTAAAAGGAACCAAGGGCACCATTTCCAGTTACGACAAGGAATCCACAATCCGCGTTCAAACCGAGGATTGCCCACAGGGGCAAGATCTCCCTGCCGATGATCTGTCGGAAACTTTTGAGAACCCTATCCAATACTTCATCCACTGCCTAGCTAACAATGCTCCCATTGAAGGGCCACTAGATCCTGCGGTTTGCCGAATCGGCCAACGCCTAGTTGATGCAGCACGGCAATCAGCCAAAGAAAAACGCACCATCACTTTGCTAGGCAAGTGAAGCCTTAGGGCATACAAAGGCTCGACGTAGTGACCGAATAACTGCAACAATCCATTTCTATAAGAATCAGTTTGCTAACCGTCCGCCTCCTATGAATTCAAATATACGCCTCCGCCTTAGCATAATGATGTTCCTCCAACTTTTTGTATGGGGAACTTGGTTCACTACTTTGGGGTTGGCCCTATCAAGCAATGATATGAGTGATGTTATTGGAGGGGCTTATGCCGCTGTGCCAATCGCCGCCATTATTGCACCACTATTCCTAGGTTTGATTTCAGATCGTTTTTTCAACTGCGAAAAAACCATGGGTATACTGCATTTAATTGGGGGCGGCCTATTGCTTTTGGCACCTTCTTTGATCGCCGAGGGACAAGGGGACACCCTGAGCTGGATAATTACCCTGCACATGCTTTGCTATATGCCCACTCTGGCGCTCAGCAACACAGTGGCATTCTCGAACATTGATGATCGCAACAAGTTTCCGGCCCTACGCGTATGGGGAACGATTGGATGGATTGCAGCCGGGTTGATGGTCGGTGGGTTGCGAATGTCCAGTAGCCCAGAAATTTTCACACTGGGAGCCTTTTCGGCAATCTCTCTTGGAATTCTTTGCTTTTTTATGCCGAAAACACCACCACCGGCAAAGGGCAAGCCGATTAACATAGGCACACTTTTGATGTTTGATGCCTTTAAAATGTTAGGCAACCCTCCCTTTCTGGTATTCATTATTTGCTCGGCATTAATCTGCGTACCTCTTGCATATTACTTTGCCTACACCGCAGTCTATCTTCCTCAGATAGGGTTTCAAGCTCCGGCGTCCACCATGGCTTTAGGTCAAGTATCGGAGATTTTCTTCATGCTTCTGGTTCCGTTTTTCTTCAGAAAATTTGGCGTTAAAATCATGATATTGATTGGAATGCTAGCTTGGGTCGCCCGTTATATGTTATTTGCTTTTGGTGCTCCCGATCAAGTGGTGTGGATGATTCTTCTTGGAGTTGTTCTCCATGGAATCTGTTACGACTTTTTCTTTGTCACTGGTTTCATGTACACAGACAAAAAAGCCCCAAAAGAAGTCAGGAGTCAGGCCCAATCGCTTTTAGTATTTTTCACTCAAGGCGTAGGAATGTTCTTTGGCTACAAGATTGCCGGAGCAAAATTTGAAGCAGTGAAAGAAAGCTCTAACTCCCTTTCTGGTGCTATCGAAAGCCCCACCTTTGGTTTTTGGGAATCATTTGGGAAAATGTTTCTTGCCGAAAAACCGAATCCACCAGGCACGCTCGTCCAGGATGCAATGAACAACTGGAAAGCATTTTGGATGTTTCCTGCAATTATGGCTTTCGTAGTAGCCGGCATTTTCCTCGTAGCCTTTTTTGACAAGAGCAAGGCCAAAGAGGAATTGGATCATGAAAAAAATTAAGTTCTGCTTAAGTTGCACTCAATAAATTCAAATCTTACAACTCCTCAATCTCGAACGACCTATGAAAATTTATCGTAAGATTAACATAAAATTCGCTTAACAAATTACAAGTGTCTCAATACACTTGAAACATAAAACCGAAATTACAAATTTACCAAAAATTAAATCATGAAAGACATTCCAAGCTCCTCCCGTCGCAAATTCCTGAAAACCAGTTCCGCCCTTTCTGCGAGCACCCTATTGGCTGCACCCCATGTAGCCAGATCCGCGGAGAACGACAAGACACTCAAGATCGGACTGGTTGGCATCGGCGGGCGAGGCAGTGGAGCAGCCGTTCAGGCCATGCTTGCAGACGAAAACGTCGCCCTTACCGCCATCGGCGACCTCTTCGAAGACCGCATCAAGCTACGCAGCCGTATCTTACGGGCACGGGGTCGCGCCAAGTATCAAGTGACCGAAGACACTACCTTCATAGGTTTTGATGCGTACAAGAAGGTCATCGATTCAGGCGTAGATGTTGTTATTCTTACAACTCCTCCAAATTTTCGCCCCTTACATCTAGAATACGCTATTGAAAAAGGTGTTCATTGCTTTTTTGAAAAGCCTGTTGCAGTAGATGCTCCGGGAGTTCGCAAGGTCATTGAATTGGCCAAGAAGGCCAAGGAAAAGAAACTTGGTTTCATGTCCGGGTTTTGCTGGCGACACCACTATCCGAAACGCGAGGTGTTCGGTCGCATACTCGATGGTGCAATAGGGGGCGTAAATGCAATGTACAGCACTTACAATGGCGGTGAAACCTGGAAGAAACCTCGAGAAGAAGGCTGGGGTGATCTTGAAGCCCAGATGCGTAATTGGAATGCCCACCTCTGGCTTTCTGGCGATTCCATTGTAGAACAAGCCGTTCACTGCATCGACATGATGCAATGGGCAATGGGAGACAAAGCTCCTACCCACGCTGAAGCATCCGGAGGTCGACAAGTATACGACGATCTGGACAAATACGGGAACATTTTCGATCACTTCGCCGTTGTATACCAATGGGAAAATGAAACGGGCGGAGTACGAGGTTTTCACCATTCGCGACAGCAAAACGGTACAGTTGGCAGTTACGAGGTAGAAGTCTACGGGGCCAAAGGTTTTTGCTCGGCTAAAAACCGTCACGCTATACTTAGTCAAGATGACGCATGGCGCTTTCGTGGTGAGAATAACGACATGTACCAAACAGAACACGACGAACTCTTCGCTTCCATTCGTGAAGGTAAGCCATTCAACGACGGCGAAAGAGCCGCGAAAAGCACAATGGTCGCGATTCTAGGTCGCATGGCTGCCTATACGGGACAGCAGATCACCTACGAGGATGCTTTAAACTCAAAAACCGACCTAACTCCTGCTCACCTTGACTGGAAGGAATCCTTACCCACCCAAGGCGTACCTATACCAGGTGTCACAAAGTTTGCCTGAGCCTCAAAGGCCCACTGGGCCGAAATGCATATAACAATGAAAAGGGTTGTCTTGTTCGCCTTGGCCTTGACGGTTCAACTTTCATATGCAGCTGACTACCTCATTGTAGTATCTCTAAAAACCAGCGAGGACGACAAGTGGGCAAAGGTAATTTCTGCACTGAAGAAAAAGCATTCCGCTGAAGTGACCTATTATAAGAAGGCAGTCGAGGAATCCCTGCCTTCCCTCCGCCAATCATTTCCTCGCTATGCATGTTTTATTGCTACTCCCGAGGAAACCACCAAGGATTTCGTAAAAGCTATTCATCGCATGACCAGGCGATTGGATACCGATCCCTACACAGACTTGTTCTGGGGCATCCTTACGGGACACGATGCCGAAAATGCTCTCACCGTTGCCAATACTTCAGACCCACTAGTTATTCGCAACTCCTTGGCCTGTACGGAAATCGCTCTAGACCGCTGCCAGCAAGGTAAATGGTTTTGCGAATTGCGAAAAGGGCACGGCGTAATCAAGGAACAAGGCGGCGAATCCAAAGTCATTAAGCTGCCACAAGATACCACTTCTCGCTTCGTAAGGGAACTGAACGAAGGGAAACCCGACCTGTTCGTTACCTCGGGTCATGCCACCGAAAGAGACCTGCAATTAGGCTTTCGATATCGCAACGGCGTCTTTCGTTGCAAAAACGGCACCCTCTTTGGTTCAGACCTTTCAGGGAATCAACACGCCGTGAACTCTCCCAACCCGAAGGTGTACATGCCAATCGGCAATTGCCTCATGGGCCATCTAGACGGTCCCGACTCCATGGCCGCCGCCTTTCTCGAAAGCGCGGGAGTTCGACAAATGATGGGATACATCGAAGTCACTTGGTACGGCTACATGGGTTGGGGTTGCCTCGATTACTTTATTGAGCAACCGGGGCGCTATTCTTTCACGGAAGCCTTCTTCGCCAATCACCACGCCCTCATCCACCGACTTGAAACTTGTTTTCCTTCCAAGAAAAACCAAGGCTCCGGTAGAGGGTCCGACCATTCTAGAATACCCACCAGTTATGCACGAAAACTTCGCTTGAGCTCAAACGATGCCCGCGGTCTTCTTTTTGACCGTGATATCGTAGCCTTTTATGGAGATCCGGCATGGCAAGCCAAAATGGCTGATGGCAAAAGAAATTGGAAACAAACACTAACCAAAAACAACAACGAATATAGCTTCTCGATCTCCCCAAAACTTGGTCCCGGCAGCTACTCCCCCGTAAACGAGAACGGGGTTCAACGCGGATATCGTCCTTTTATTGCATTCTTCGACAAAAGACTCACGGAAGCAGAGGTTGTCTCTGGGCAAGAACTCAATCCAGTAATCACCGACACTTTCATCCTAGTGCCCAATCCACCAAGCAATAAGACCGCAAAGCCCATCGAGGTCGTCTTCCAGGCAAAAGAAATTTAGGCGAGCGGGCGGGGCTCATGCCCCTAAACATGACTGTAGGATAAGAAAGGTTGAAGTTTTTAAAATCCAGTATCGGCAAAAGTGCCTCGATTCAAGTTCCTCAAAAGGAAAAAATTAAAGCCGTAAAGTATCACCAAGCCAAGCGATAACGGCCTCGCTCATTGGTTCAAGGCCATCCTCGGAGAAGACATGATCCGTTCCAGGAATCTCAACCAGTTTCTTGGGATCATTTGCCAGAGCGAAGATTTCTCGGGAATCCTCAATGGGCACCAC
>MDTG01418630.1_pt1 | contig 12967 bp, 7 predicted proteins | sample 811421 | NCBI WGS metagenome assembly MDTG01 (sample SAMN05326645, study PRJNA326480) | marine metagenome | isolation source: seawater | place: Pacific Ocean: South East | collected 2011
CAAATTGTAAACCCCATCTACATGCAGTGGGATGAACGCGGCCGCCTTTGGGTGGCTGAAAGTGTGGACTACCCCAATGAAATTAAAAACGGCCGCAAGGGTAATGACTGCATCAAGATTTTGGAGGACACCGATGGTGATGGTAAATGCGATAAGGTGAAAATCTTTGCTGACGGGCTGAACATCCCCACCTCCTTCACTTTTTCCCGGGGCGGGATCATTGTAGCTCACGCTCCGGAATTTATTTTCTTTAAGGATACTGATGGGGATGACAAGGCAGACGTGCGGAAAGTTCTCTTCACCGGTTTCGGGGTCGGTGATACTCATGCAGGTCCCAGTAATTTACGGTACGGTTTTGATAACTGGATCTACGGCACTGTCGGCTACTCACGCTTCAATGGCGAAGTTAATGGCAAAAAGCATAACTTCGGCATGGGGGTTTTCCGCTTCAAACCCGACGGATCGGATATCGAGTTTCTCCATCAGTTTAATAACAACACCTGGGGAGTCGGCTTCAATGAAGCGGGGGACGTATTCGGTTCCACAGCCAATAACAACCCTACTTTCTTTGGCGGACTTCCGGCAACAGTATATGGAAAAGAGCGAGGCAAGAGTGCCAAAATGATCGCCAGTTCCCCGCGTTTTTACCCCATTACTCCCAATATCCGTCAGGTCGACGCTTTCAATGCGTACACTGCTGGCTGTGGACACGCTTTTGCCACTTCATCAGGCTTCCCGAAAAATTGGCGTAACCGGCGGGCATTTATCTGTGGTCCAACCGGAAACCTCCTGGGGATGTACGATATACAGGGCAAAGATTCAGGTTATGAAGCCATTAATGCCTTTAGTTTTGTTGCCAGCGCTGATGAATGGTTCTCACCTATCGTTGCCGAAGTAGGCCCCGATGGAAATCTTTGGATGGCTGACTGGTATAATTTTATTATCCAGCATAACCCCACACCCAATAAAGGCCGGGCGGGTTACGATGCGAAGAATGGACGGGGCAATGCTCACATCAACCCCAACCGCGACCGTCAACACGGACGTATTTACCGGATTGTATATCAAAACCATAACTCCAAAGCTCCCAAGCTGGGCAATACGCCCCAGTTGGTTAAAGCTTTAAGTCACGACAACCTTTTCTGGCGACAAACAGCCCAACGACTATTGGTCGACAACAAACGAACTGATGCGATTGACGCTCTTAAAACCCTCACTACCAAGAGTGGCCATGGAGCCATTCACGCTCTCTGGACTTTGAAAGGTCTCAATGCATTGGATCAGAAAACACACGCTGCAGCTTTAATTAATCCTTCGGCTGAACTACGCCGTAATGCGTTGCGCGCATTGGACACCGGCAAACCTGATTCCACCATGCTTTATGATAGTGCTAATTTAGCTGATAAGGATCTTCAGGTGCGACTAGTCGCTTTTAGTAAACTGGCATCACTGCCTGAAAGTGATGATCACAAAAAAACTGCTTCGCTACTGATGCAACAACCTGAAAACGCCAAAGACGAATGGCTGCGCGCAGCGCTACAAGCGACTGGTGCTGCCGAGCTAAACATTGTCGGATACAAGCGCGGTCCCAATCTGCTACCCAACGCTTCTTTTGAGGAAGTCGGCGATAATCAGCTGCCGGCTAATTGGACTATCCGTAACTACAGTCGTCGCAACCCCGATCTCAATCATGCGGTTGAAACCCGAAAGGAATTTGTTAAGAGCGGAAAGAATTCCCTGCGCATCAGTGCTGATACTCGGCACGACTCCAGCCTGTTTGCCCGCGTCCGGCTCAAGGCCGGCCGTAAATATGTGATGAGTGGCTGGGTACGCACCGAAAATCTGGAAGGCACCGGCAACGGCGCTCTTCTGGGCGTGCATGAATTGCAACATGCAGCCAAAACCAAGGGAGTAAAGAAGACCTCGAACTGGGTGAAAGTGGAAACTGAATTTAAGAACGAACAGGAACGAGAAGTAACTGTAAATTGCCTCTACGGTGGCTGGGGCCAATCCAGCGGCACCGCCTGGTGGGATGATGTTTCTTTAGTAGAGATTGAACCCATCTATAAGGAAAAAAGTAAGGACTCCATCAAAGGCACCGCAACTGCCGGTAAGAAAATTTTTGATACAAATTTGGTGGCCGGCTGTATTCGCTGCCATAAGGTAGAGGGCAAAGGAGGCATAGTCGGTCCGACGTTGGATGGTATTGCCAGCCGCAAGGACGCAGACTACATCAAACGTGCCCTTGTAAACCCAACAGCTGAACTGGCTGAAGGCTTTGATAAACTGGGAGCCAGCCCCATGCCGCCGATGAATATTTTACTAAATGAGCAGGAACTAGCCGATGTGATGGCTTACCTGCTAACTTTGAAGACAAAGAAAAATTAAGTAGTAAATCCATGGGTGCCTTATATGCGTACGTCACTAAACTAAAGTAGTCATCCACGCGTGTAGCGCCCATGTAGCTTATACGCTGCATAGGTAAAATGCATGGAGATAATTAAATGAGAATCCTAATTTCAACCTTTCTGTATCTTGGGATGTCTTTGTTTGGGGCCGATAAGAAACCAGTCAATTTGATTTCTTCTAGTGGATTGGATTACTATTGCCAAGGCGGTGTAGTCGTTGATGGGGTTGCCTATTTCACTGCCGGGGACAGATCACGACGACTAGGCGTGCCTCACAAAAAGGATTTCCCTGCGGTTGTCGCTTTTGACACAAAAACCTTTAAGAAGCTGAGGACCTATAATTTTGAACACACCTACGATAGTTCACCGTTGGTTTTCCAAAAGAAAAACGGCAGCTGGCTAATTATTGCACACGAACACCTAAATAGTCGCACCGTGGCGATCAACCGTGACACTGGGAAGGTGGAATGGATCAGTGAATCCAATCAGCCTGGCCGGTTGTTCTTTGGTTATTCCTACTTTGTTCGTGATGATGGATCGAAGCTTATCCTGATGGCCTGCTCAAACGGCCTGCATGCAATGTCCAGTGAAACAGGAAAAGACCTTTGGTGGCTTAAGCGAAAGAGCAATGGTGGCGTAACCCCCTGTGTTGATCAAGAGAACGGATGGATTTACTACCAGTGTCCTGGAGAACTGTTGAAGATCCGGGCAGCTGACGGAAAGGTTATAGAATCGACGGCTATCAAGAAGCCCTTCAAATGTATCTCCTGGAATACCGTTTTGATTAATGACTCGTATGGTTATTACATTGCTACCTACTGGTATGGAAGAAAGGAGTGGGATTCAGCGATCCGTGTTTTTGACAAGGATTTGAAGCTCGTCTGGGAAAGAACTGGGCTACCTATTGGAACAAAGGCAACTTTAACCTATGCCGATGGCAAGCTGGTTTCCGGTTCAGGAAACCAGTGGAACGCAGAGTATCAAGGAAACGCGTGGAAGTACATCGCAGCCTACGCGATCGGTTCTGGCGAAGTCCTCTGGAAGTGTGACTTATCTGAACATCAATACGTTTGTATTTTGAATGTTCCCTATTTTAACGGGTTTTTTTATGCGCAGACACAGGAGCCGCAACCGGTTTCAAGCAAAGTATTTCGTATTAATGCAGAGAACGGAAATCTAGAGGAAATGCTTGATTACAATCGTTCCATTACCTCTTGCGCGACCGGTATTATTGCGCATGGAAAATTGCTCAGTGGCGATTTACACGAGGATCGTATTGTGGTGACCTCAATTGCAAAGGATTCGAACCAGAATTGGATAGGACCTTTTGGTGACCCGCAGACCCATCAAATGGCAGTTCCTCTCAGGGACTCGGTTCAACTTGTTAAGATGAAGGAAATTGCCCGTGGCAGCCAGTTCGAGTCATCGATTGATAACAACAGGTACCTGACCCCAGTAATAGGTTGCCTTGATACCCTGATGACTAAAGGAACCGACCAGTACGGATCAGAACATAGCCCCATGTTCTCCTCTATTATTGAGATGAAGAAACAGCGCATGCCAAAAAAAGCTCCGCCGCTTTTGAGCGGTCAACGTAAGGCCGATCGTGCTTTCCCGGGGGGCAACCTGCAGCAGGACATGTTTACGCTGCTGGCGATGTACCATATTAGTAATCTCACCAATAATCCGCGCTATTCAAAGGCTGCCGATGCCTATCTCGAGTTCTTTCTCAGGCGTTGTGCATCCTTTGGGAACGGGCTCTTTCCTTATGGTGAGCACGCATACTGGGATTTCCAAAAGGAAACCTGTACATATCCCACTCATGAAGATCTGGCGTTTGTGCCACGAGAATTTCTGGACCGGCTGTGGGCCATTAACCCCAAGGCTACCGAGAAACATATTCGGCAACTTGAGAAGCATTTTCTTGAGGGAGATCAATGGACTTGGAATCGACACGCTTCGATTGATTCGAACAAGCGACCGACTCAACCCGCGCCGTTTCCCCGTCATGCAGGATTTTACATTTATCAGTGGTCTTTCCTGCATAGCAAGACAAGCGATCCACATCTATTGGCGCTGATTCAAAAGACGGTTAAAGCTAACAGGACGCGTGACCGGGATAATTTAAGCATTTTTAGCCTAGGACTGTCACTGTTGCGTGCAAACAAGGAATTGTTGGGCAAAGATGCTGTCGGTAGCTGGAACGCTTTTGGCAGAGATTGCCTTATGCCTCTGGTACGTACAACCAAAGATCAGCCTAGCCAGGGACGAATTCTCGCATTTGTTCCTGCCAGGGAAAGCCCGAAACCAACCGGTACATACGGATTCTGGGATAAGGTATACGAGAGTAGCGGAGGATACGGTTTTGTGGGTTCCGAAAAGTTATCACTGATGTGTCTGCTGGCCCACCGCTTAACAGGTAGCAAAGAGCATTTGCAGTACGCCCAGGCAGTCTGGGAAACTTATCAAAGACTCAGCCCGCCTGAAGACAAGCCCATTACTCCAGGCAAGTACGGTGGGTTGATTGCGCTCTCCTTGGACCTTTATGATCTTACAAAAAATCCCAAGTACTTCCTCCACGCAAAACGTACAGCCGACCGCGCCATTGCTGAGCTTTATAGTAATAGCCTTTTTCGTGCTGCAACAGGAAAGGACTATTATGAAGCTGCTAATGGCGTAGGGCCTCTACTTATCGAATTGATTCGACTACATCTGGTATTAAACAGAAACGATTACCCGCTTCCCAGATACTATTCCGATACGTGAAGATATCACACACTACTGGAGTAAAGTAGCGTTATGGCCAAAACCCTTTAAGCAAAACTAATTAGATGAGATTTATTCTTTCAGTTTTATTTTGTTTGTGTGTGTCTTTGATGGGCGATGAGAAGAAGCCTTTAATTGGAGAGAAAGCCGGAAAAAATACGGGTGCGCAAAAAAAGAAAAACCCAATCCTGATCGCACACAGGGGGTTGCTGCGTCATGCGCCGGAGAATACGTTGCCGGCGTTTGCCGCTTGTTTGGAATTAGGAATTGGATTTGAACTCGATATTCGGACGACAAAAGATGGGCATCTAGTGGTTTTTCACGACGACAATGTGCAACGGACAACCGATGGCCGTGCTCAATCAGTACGACAAATGACGCTTGCTGAATTAAAGAATCTCGATGCGGGCAGCTGGTTTGACGCCGCATTTACAGGCGTACGAATTCCCACGTTAGAGGAAGCCTTGTCTTTGGTCAGCAAGCGAAAACGCGAGCAAACAATCATTGCTTTGAATGTGAAACATATCCCTCGTGAAGGTGAATCAAAACTGATCGCTCTGGTTGAGAAATATAAACTGCTTAATGAATCGTTTGCATTTGACCAAAGTGATGAAATGAGCCGTCGACTCAAAAAACTAAATCCGTCGTTTCGTATAGGTAAGAACGTATACAATCGAAAAAACTATAATGCGCTCCTAGAAAAAGGATTGGCGGATTGTTTCTTGTTTGCCTCCACGCCTACAAAAGGCGACGTTTCATACTTACATCAGCATGGTAAACAGGTGTTATTTAACTATGCAGGCACCGGCCCGGAGCGACGGAAAAAGGAAGCTTGGAAGAAAGCCGCCGAAGCAGGCGTAGACGGATTGCTGACCGATTACCCTTTGGATTGCCGAGCTTTTTGGCGGGAAACCACATGTATAGAATAACACTATAATCGAAATTATTTTAGGACTGAAAACACAAAAGCGCACCGATTTACTAGCATTCTGAAACTGATGAAAAAACTGATTCTGATTCTTTTATTCGCTTTAAACTTAGCCGGTGCGGAGCAGCTGAAAGTGCTGAACTATAACGTGTTTAATAGTCATCGCAATGGGAAGAGCTATCAGGATTGTGTGAAGTGGGTGAACATGGTGCAGCCACACATCGCGGGCTGGCAGGAGTTGGTGGGATGGAATGAGGTAAAGTTAAAAAAGTTTGCGGCAGACTGGAAGCATCCGCACGCAGCAGCGCTTAAAAGAGGCGGATATAATATTGGACTGACAAGCCGAACGCCGATTGAAGTAGTGGCGCGGCATACGAAGGGGTTTTGGCATGGATACCTCCATTGCCGCACAGCAGGGTTGGATATAATCGTGTGCCACCTCTGGCCGGGCGGGGTTCGCCAGCAAATGGCAGAAGCGAATCAGTTGCACGCGCTCATCACAAAGCTACAAAAGGAGGGGCGAGAAGTGATTTTGATGGGAGACTTCAACGCCCACGCAGCAAGCGATAAGGCCTGGCTGGATAAGCAGCAACCATTACTGGATCGCCGCACGCCCGGCGATGCGAAGAAGCGTCCGGCAGATCAATTTATCGTCAATGGCAAATACACGTTCCCGATCATGAACCGCATTTTCGAAGCACCCTTGCGCGACCTGGTGCGGGATAAATTCGACGAACAATATAGCCAGCCAACTTATGAGCAGGAATTGATGCTGGGTTCCTTTCCATCGCGCGTGCTGGGGCACGTAAAGACCTCAGAACTGCAGCGCGGATTTCTCGAACGCATTGATTTCATCCTCACTACTCCCGGCTTGGCGAAGCGCTGTGTTTCGGCCAAGGTGGTTCGTGAACCGGTGGTGTTGGAAACGATCAGTGACCATTATCCGGTGATTGCAATTTTCAAAAAATGAAAACGTACCTTCTCCTCGGCATTCTCATACTAGGGCTACCCTTAATGAGTGCAGACGGTTCCCTATTCGAGATGGTGAAAACCCCCGCGGAAAACAATTCTTTAGCTCCCAATATATGTTCTTTTGGTGATCACTTTGCGCTGAGCTGGATTGAGCGTAAAAACAACGGTCCGGCACGATTGCAAATGGCAAGTTGGAACGGCTTGAGCTTTAACAAAAAAAATCTGGTTACACAGTCCAAACAAATTTTTGCAAACTGGGCCGATATTCCATCCATTATTGAGGCGCCCTCTGGCGATCTCTATGCTCACTGGCTTAGTCGTATAAGCAATAAAACCCACGCATACGGCATTCGAATCGAGCGCTCTGTTAACCAAGGCAAAAGTTGGAATTCACTTGGCTGGTTGCATAACGATACCAGCGCAACAGAGCATGGTTTTGTATCCCTTATTCCTGAAAATCGCCACGTACGTGCCTTCTGGCTAGATGGTCGTATGATGAGCAATCCGAAGGGCAAGATGATGCTGCGCACAGCCATCATCGATGGGGAAAAGATCATTAATGAGCGTGTGCTTGATGAGGATGTATGTACTTGCTGCCCCACCTCTGCAGTTCAGTTGTCAGGTGGCCCGATGGTCGTCTATCGTGATCGCTCACCGAAAGAAATCCGTGATATTAGCTTTGTCCTCGGAAAGAGTCGCAAGTGGTCTGAACCCACTACACTAAAGATGGACAATTGGCTTATGCCCGGCTGCCCTGTTAATGGAGCCAGTATTGACACATTCGGCAACCTTGTTGCGGTCAGTCGCTTTACCGTGATCCAAGATCAGGCACAAGTAATTCTTCGATTATTCAATGAAGGACAATTGAAATCAGGAAAAGAGATCGTGCTCGATAAGGATATTCCTATCGGGCGTTGTGCAACTGTCTGCACCAAAGACTCGATATATACCGTCTGGATTGGCTTTGAGAAAAATCAAGCTGTGCTGAAGCTGGCACAAGTTTCCCTAGACGGAAAAATCAAACGAAAGATGACCCTCACACCAATTGATGGAAGTCGTTCTAGCGGCATGCCTCGTGCAATTTTTAGTGGTGGTTATTTATGGGTGAGTTGGACAGATACAAATCAGGTCCGAATTGGACGGTTAAAAACAGATGGTTCGATAAATCCATGAAAACAGAAAATGATTCTGACGCAGGCAAGTCTCTTTCTAGTATTTCTGATGTATAAAACCTACAAATCTCCTGCCATTACCGGCAAACAAATCATATAGTAATTCTATAAAAGCATGAAGTCCTGCACAACTAAAGTCATGCAAAGCTTAGGATGACCCTTACAGAGCCTAATAAAGAGATGTCGAAAGATAATTCAATTAGAATCCTTCTCACGGTTTTGTTTTACTCCTGCTTGCCTTTGACTGGGGCGAACAATAAGCCTTTAACCAAGCAGGAACCGGTAAAGAATCCTTTCCCTGAAGCGACACCTGAGAGTCAAGGAGTTCCTGGTGGAGTAATCAACCGGATAGATGAGCTTATAAGTGGATTTGTTGAAGCAGAAGAAATTGTCGGTGCTGAGCTGCTAGTCATTAAAAACCGGCGTACAATCATGCACGATGTATTCGGCTACGATGATCGTCGTGGTGGTAAGGCGATGGTGAAGAATACAATTTTTAGTATCCGGTCGATGACAAAGCCGATGACCGGAGTCGTGGCACAGATATTGATTGACGATGGCACCCTAAAACTTACGGATTCGGTTGCGAAGTATCTTGATTCTTTCGATAACAAACAGTCACGCGGCGTGACCATCGAACACCTCTTGAAACATCGCAGCGGTTTTCCGATGAAGTCAGCTGGCACCTTATGGTCTAACTACTCCAGTTACACCAATATCCAGCAGGTTGCGAACTTCTGGGGTGATTACGGCCCCCGACTTTTCATACCGGGAGAAAAATACCACTATGCTGATGCTAATGTTGATACGCTCGGTGCGGTTATCGAGCTTGCCAGTGGTAAGTCAACCGAGGCCCTTATGGAAAAACGACTGTTCAAAAAAGTTGGTATGTCCGACACGATTGCGTTGTTACGAAATGGGGATCCACGCGTCGAGCGTGTGGCAGCCAAGCATGCCGGTGGCCGGGGTCGTTGGAATCAATATTGGCAATGGAAAGGGAAGCCTTACTTTTCATTTCCGATGTTTGCACAAGGCTTCTACTCAACACCCATTGATTATGCACGTTTTCTTGGCATGCTGATGGACGACGGTCTTGTAAACGGAAAACAACTATTATCTAGGGATGCAATCGCACGGATACTTACGCCAGCGTCAAAGACCACAATGCCAACCGGCTTTGCTGGGCTGGACTCATCGTATGGTCAGCTGATGCATCTCTATAATAAAGACGGGAAAGTGATCGCCTTCGGCCACAGCGGATCAGACGGTACTTACGCCTGGGCTTGGCCTGCTCAAGATCTGATCGTCTTGTACTTCACGCAGTCGCGAGGCAACATCACAATGAATCGTATGGAGGCGGTGGTTGACAATTTACTAGCTCGCCCTGTGCTTAACCAAGTGAGGAAACATCATGATTAAGATGGCCTTAATTACACTTTTATTCTGTTTATTGTTCGAATCAAAAGGAGCTGACTGGCCAAATTGGCGAGGCCCCAGATACGACGGAATCTCCACCGAAAAACTTCCCCGTGATTTACCCAAATCCCTACCAATCATTTGGACAACCAAAATAGGTACAGGTTTTTGTACTGTTTCGGTTCAGGGAGAAAAAGTGTTAACCATGGGTAATGCGGAAGAAAAAGATACCGTCTGGTGCCTGAATGCCGCTAATGGCCACATCTTTTGGAAATATACCTACGATTGCCCTTTAGATCCACGTTACTATGAAGGAGGCCCAGGTGGCACACCAACGATTTATAATGGCTCTGTATTTACCCTCAGCAAAAAAGGACATGCCTTTCGCCTCGACCTAAAAACAGGCGAGGTGATTTGGGCGCGGGATTTGATTAAAGATCATGGCTTCAAGTTGCCTGAATGGAGCTTTTCTGGTTCACCATTTATTTATAAGGATATGGTGATCCTAAGCGTAGGCCGACAAGCAATTGCTTTAGGTCTAAAAGACGGTGCAACCCGGTGGATGCCTTCCAAGGAAACCTCCGGATATGCAACCATGGTTCCGTTTAAACATGAAGAGTATTTATATTTTTCAGCAAAATCATTAATGGGTATTTCCCTAAAAAATGGCGCCGTGAAATGGGAGTACCCCTGGAAAACCAGCCGGGATGTAAATGCGGCTGATCCTATTTCACTTGGCAATCATCGATTACTTGTTTCCTCGAGTACCGGAACGAGTTTGTTGGATCTTTCTTCAGGAAAGCCTCTTGAGAAATGGAAACAGCGAAACTTGAGATGGTATTTTAATCCGGGTGTAGTCGTAAGAGAATATATCTATTCAATCCATGGCACTACCCACCGACCTACCGAATTGGTCTGCACGGAACTGAAAACCGGGAAAACGGTTTGGAGTGAGGAAGGCTACGGCAGTGGCGGGTTGATTGCCGCCGGTGATGATATCATCGTATTTGACAAAGGAATTCTGACTATATTCAAGGCTTCACCCAAAAAGTTTGGGCTCCTTTTGCGACAAAAGGTGATGAAAGGAAAATGCTGGACCAGCCCTGTAATAGCAAACAATCGAATCTATTGTCGTAATGCAACGGGTACTTTAACTTGTCTAAGCTTAATACGGGATTAGACTTGAATAAGTACCCGCTCGGCATGTTCCAATCCTTATAACATGTGTAATTTAAAATCTATACTACTTGCTCTGACGAGTTGGATTGCCACTATTGGTTGCACCAGCGTCGCGGCGCCATCTGTGATCACTCCTACAGTCTTTAGAGGACAACATGCCGTAACCGCCCTGCCATCCGGTCATTTACTGGTGGAGGCAGAGGAGTTTTGGCCACACAACGAAGCCTTTAGCGCTAAAGCTTGGGGGGAGAATTATTATGCGGCCACTTTTGCCAACTCTTTTCTCAGTCGTAAGGCGTACCTTGGCGCAAATGAGCAGGCCGAAGGTAAGGCAACCATCCGGGTTCGCGTGCCCAAGGCGGGACGATATCTCGTTCTGGTGCGTTACGAAGCAGCATATCGGTTTGAGACGCAATTTAGTGTCCGGGTAGAACAACAGGGGAAAGTAGCGCTAAACCGACTTTACGGCGCACGAAAAAATCTAAAGATTTGGGCCTTCAACCAAAAACTCAAGGACGAACACGCCTGGAGTTGGGGCGCTTCTGAAAATATCGTGTGGGAAGGACACAATGCCTACGCTCAACTAGAGCCCGGAATTGCCACCATTACCCTCACCACCGACAAGCAACCTAAGCCCGCTGCTAAGCGCAACATAGATTGCCTGCTACTCACTACCGACGAAGAACAGGTGAAGATGCGCATCGACAAGGAGCGTTACCTACCTCTCGATGGAATGCTAACACAATCGGGTGATGTATTTGTAAAGGTGACCAATCGCGGTGACGAAAAATTGATTTTCGGTGGAGCGAAAGCGGTTGGCGGAGGTAATTGGCAGCAACACTCGCCCTACTGGGTGCACCTGCGCAACTGGCCAAAGGTGGCGATCGAAGTCGCTCCCGGCAAAAGTAGCAACTGGGTAGAAGTCGGCGGCACGATGGACACGCTAAATGACGGACAATGGAACTTTACCGGCAATGGCAAATATCGCGCGGAGTTCGCGGTCAAGGAACCCGATGACAAACTTACTGCAATCGCCGCCTTTGATGGAGAAGGAGATCTTAAGCTCGCCGCGAATGCCGACACGCGCTACTCACGGCGGCTACGCCGCCAGGAAGAAGTGCTCTTTGATTTACTCACCGAGGTGAAGAAGGAACCTCTGCGCGGCCGACTACCCACCGAGACGCCCATTTACGCCTTCACCTTTTCGCCCGGACTAGGATCAAAATACGATCAGAGCGTCACTGAGTTTCGTAAAATGTTTGCTCTTCAAGAGACGTCATCAAAAAACGGCACCTATATCGATGTGCGAAACGTGCCAACCGCCAAGCTCGAGGAGTATTGTAAAAAACTTGGCGCGCGTGGGCGACAGATTCGTTGCGTCAGCCTTGGCGATGAAATCAGCTTACCCAAACCACCTGCCGCCAAAGCTACTACAGACATGATAAAGTGGCTCAAGAGCCAAAGTCTAAAGCCATCAGATGTGCTTCCCGGTGGAAGTAACTGGGATGCTCTAAAGTATGACCCTACCGATGCCGCCAGAGCTGCAAAACCCGGAATTTATTACTGGTCGCGACGTTACCAACACGCCTACGGCATCCAAGCCATCAAGAATCGAACGGACATTCTCCGCAAATACCTACCCAATGCTGGCATCGGCGCGAACTATTCGCCGCATTACCCAGCTGAACATCGCTATCTTGGCGAGGTGCATAAGTGGGTCACCATCTTCCGCCAGGAAGGCATGACACAGCCGTGGAGTGAAGATTACATTTTCCAAATGCCCGTCGCCACGCAGCAAATGAATAACATCAACCTGGACCTGATGCGCGCCGGTGTGCAAGGCAAGCCCAAGCAGAAGATCCACTATTATTGTATGCCGCATTGGCCCGGACAGATTCCCGAGAACTGGCGCCGTCTTTTTTATGGTGCGCTCGGCCATGGTATGCAGACAGTAAACCTCTTTGAATTCCGACCTGTCCAAGCTGCCTACACCGAAAATCACTGTAGTAATCCCGAAACCTACCGCATTATCCTCCGCAGTTTCCGCGAGCTGGGTCAGTTTGAGGATATTATTCAATCGGGTCGTAAACGCCCCGCAAAGGCAGCGCTCTGGTTTAGCGAAACTG
>MDTG01225557.1_pt1 | contig 12965 bp, 6 predicted proteins | sample 811421 | NCBI WGS metagenome assembly MDTG01 (sample SAMN05326645, study PRJNA326480) | marine metagenome | isolation source: seawater | place: Pacific Ocean: South East | collected 2011
GGGCCATCGCGGCCGGGAGGCCGCTCCTACCGAGCTCAGGTCAGGACCAAGGCACCATCATATGGCGACAGGCCGAGAACACTTCGCGCTCGACTGGATCAAGGGCGAGCTGCTGGAAACGCTGAACACGGCGCGCGGCAGCCTGGAAGCCTTTGCGGAGGCTCTGGAGTCGGGAGCGCCGACCGTGGACGCCGACGGGCAGTCGAGCCTGCTGCGGGACTGCGTCAACGCGCTGCATCAGATCCACGGCACCCTGGTGATGCTGGAGCTGCGCGGCGTCACTCTGCTCGCGGACCATCTCGAGCGCGTGTCCGAAAGCCTGATGGACGGCGGCGTCGCCGACGTGGCCGACGCCTCCCAGCACCTCATGCAGGGCATCCTCGAGCTGCCGGGCTACCTCGACGAGCTGCAGCAGGGCATGCCGGACTCCGACGCGGCGCTGCTGCCGCTGGTCAACGAGCTGCGCCGGCATCTGGGCGAGGCGCCGCTGACGCCGAGCGCCGACGTCATTCAGCTCTACGGCGTCGCCGGCGACGCGGCGCTGCAGCGGTTCCAGGCCATCGACGGCGTGGAGAAGACGCGGCGGATCCGCGGCGTCTACCAGCAGGTGCTGCTCAATCTGCTCAAGGGCGGGGACCTGTCCGGCGCCATCGACACGCTGCGCAAGGTCGCCCAGGGCATGGGCCGGGTCTGCGAGGGCACGCCGTTCGAAGCCCAGTGGCAGGCCTTCGGCGAGTTCGTCGAGAGCCTCGCCGCCGGTGACGGCAGCCTGGACGCCGACGCGGTCAAGCTGCTGCGGCGGGTGGACTCGGAGATCCGCGAGATCGGCCAGTCCGGCGTGGAAGCGCTGCGCCGGCCGGTGCCGCTGGGGCTGGTGCGCCAGCTGCTGGACGGCGCCGCGGCCCGCGGACGGACGTCGGAGCTGCTGGGCGCGCTGCAGGAAGCGGCCGCCCAGGGCGATTCGGCGCCGTCCATGTCCCTGTCCGGCCGGCAGGCGCTGATCAGCGCCGCCACCGCGCTGCGCGAGGAGCTGGGCGGGATCAAGGACCGGCTCGATCTGTTCGTCCGCGGCGGCCGCGAGACACCGGCGGTGCTCGGTGACCTGGCAGCGCCGCTGAAGCAGATCGCCAGCACCCTGTCGCTGCTCGGATTCGAGAGCTCGAAGAGCATCGTCCTCGATCAGGTCGAGGTGCTGAACGCGGTGGTCGAGAGCGGCCGGGCGGACGAAGGCACCATCCTCACCGTGGCGGGCGCCCTGGTGCAGGTGGACGAGAATCTGGCGAGCCTCACCCAGACCGGCAAGGGCGAGGTCGAGCAGATCACCGACGAGGCCCAGCGCGCCGTGGCGCAGCAGACCCGGGACGGGCTCGAGACCGTCAAGCAGGCCATCGTCGACTACGTGTCGTCCCAGTGGGACGTGCGCCATCTGCAGAACACGCCGGACCAGCTCGACGAGATCAGCGGTGCGCTGCGGATGATCCCGCTGGCCCAGGCCGCGGAACTGGTGCAGCGCTGCCAGCACTACGTGCGCCTGGAGCTGATGGCCGGCCACGTGCCGTCCTGGGAGGAGCTGGACCGCCTCGCCGACGCGCTGTCGGGCATCGACTACTACCTGGAGCGGCTCGCCAGCGACAGCCCCGGCGGCGCCGAGGACGTGCTGGAGCTCGCGGCCCGCAGCATCGACGGCCTGGCCGTCAGCGCCGCGCCGGAGGCGCCGGCGGCGCCTCCGGCCGCGGACGCGCAGCCGCCAGCGACGGACGAGGTCGCGCCCGCCGGGCCCGAGGCGGCAGCCGAGCCGGCGCCCCAGCCGGAGGAAGCCGGGCATCCGGCGCCCGACGCGCGTGACGACAACGTCGAGCCCCTGTTCGGCGGCGCCCGCGACGTCGACGTCAGCGCCGTCGGCGAGGCCGACGAGGACGAGGAGCCGGCCCTCGAGCACGAGGCGGACGAGGATTTCGACCTGTCGAACGGGCTGTTCGACGAGATCGCCGGCGAGGTGCGTCGGGATGCCGGGTCGGCCGATGCCGGGGACGCCGCCGGCCAGGCCGCCGGGACGGAAGCCGGCGCCCCGACGGACACCGATGCCGATGCCGATGCCGATGCCGCGAACGAGGCGGACGCCGGCGCCGGGGCGCCCCCCGGCGCAGCGGATTTCGAGCTCGACCTCGAGGATCTCGACGAGTCGGTGCCGGAGCCGACGCGGTTCTCCGAGGACAGCGCCGACGAGGACCTGTTCGAGGTGCAACTCGACGAGCCCGGCGACGATGCCGGGTTCGACCTGGACGATGCCGCGCCCGCCGACGCGGCGAGCGCGGACGCCGGGTTCGCCGACAGCACGCCGCCGGGCCGGGACGCGGCGGCGGACGTCGACGACGGGCCGGATCCGGTGTCGCTGCTGGACGAGGTCGGCGGCGCCGATGCCGGCGAGGAGCCGGCACCGACGTTCGCAGCACCCCCGCCCGAGGCGCCGCAGGCGCCTGCCGGGCCGGCTGCGCTGCCGGCCGGGCTGGCCGGTCTCGCCGACGAGTTCGAGAGCGACGAGGAGATCGTCGAGATCTTCTCCGAGGAGGTGGACGAGGTGGTCGAGACCATCGACGGCCACCTGGACGGCTGGGCCAGCGATCCGGACGACGAGACGCATCTCGCGGAGATCCGCCGGGCGTTCCACACCCTCAAGGGCAGCGGCCGGATGGTCGGCGCGAACGTGCTCGGCGAGATGGCCTGGTCGGTGGAGAACATGCTCAACCGGGTGCTCGACGACACGGTGCCCGTGAACCCCGAATTCGTGGCCGTGGCCCGGGAAGCGCGGCTGCTGACGCCGAGCCTGCGGGATACCTTCGAGCGCCGCGAGGCGCCTGACATGGCGCCGGTGGGGCGCATCATGGAGCGCGCCGACCTGCTGGCCTCGGGCGGCAGCCTGGCCGACGCCGTGGACGACGAGGCGGGAGACGCGGTCCTCCCGGCGGAACGGGAAGCGGGATCGGCAGCGGCGGCTTCCGCCCCGGCAGCGGACGCCGAGGTGGACGAGGATCGTCTGCTGTTCCTCGACGAGGCCGACAGTCACGTCGAGAGCCTCGCCGCCGCCAGCCGCGACGACGGATTCGTCCTCGACGACGAGTCGATGCGCGCCCTGCACACCCTGTCGGGCAGCGCGGCGCTGGCCGGGCTCACCAGCCTTTCCGACCTCGCGGGGCCCACCTACGAGCTGGCCCAGGCGCTGCGCCAGAGCGGTGCGGAAACGCGCCTCGACGGCGAGGCCGCGGACTTCTTCCGGCAGGTGGTGGACGCGCTGGCCGGCTCCGTCGAGGCCATGCGCGCCGGACGCGAGCCCGACGACCACCTGCAGCTCATGGTCGAGGCCGACCGGCTGATGCTCGAGGCCGAGCAGGCCCGGCCCGCCGGCACGCTGATGAGCCTGCCGGCGCTGGCCAGCATCATGAAGGCCCACGATCTGCTGGACGCCTGGTACGACGGCGCGGTGGACATGGCGCTGGCGGACGAGATCCGCGGGGCGCTGGCCGACATCGAGGCGGTGGCCGGCGACGAGAGTCAGCCTGCCGTGGCCGCCCTCGCCGGGGCGCTGCGCGAGGCCCACGAGCGATTCGAGTTCGAGAGCCTTTCCGAAGACGCCCGGGCGGTGTTCCTGGCCGGACACGACGCCCTGCTGGAACAGTTCGACGCGCTGGCCGCGGATCAGACGCCCCAGGATGCCGCCGGGCTGCGCGACACCCTGATGGCGCTGGCGCCCCAGGCGCCCGCCGACGTCGCCGCCGAGACCGTCGACGCGCCGGACCAGCTGGCCGAGGCGTCGGAAACCGATCTGGAATCCGGGACCGAAGGCGCGGAAACCGTCGACGCCGACGAGGCCGGTCGGATCGAGCTGCCGACGGCGGACGAGCTGTCCGCCGTGGCCCGGGAGGCCGAGCCGGAACCCGTTCAGCCGGCGGCGCCGGCCGAGCCGGAGCCTGCGCGGGCGGAGCAACCGTCTGCGCCGGCCGTCGCGGCGTCCGCCGCCGATGCCGACCTGGTGCCCGAGGACGTCGACGCCGACATCATCGAGGTGTTCTTCGAGGAAGCCGACGAGCTGCTCGAGGCGCTGGACCAGGGCATCAGCGACTGGCAGTCCGAGCCGGACAACCGGCTGCATCTCGAGAACCTGCTGCGCGCGCTGCACACCCTGAAGGGCGGCGCCCGGCTGTCCGGGCTCGCCCGGCTGGGGGACGAGACCCACGAGTTCGAGTCCTATCTCATCGATTTTCAGGACAGCCAGCGCCCGGCGGAAGCGGGGCTGTTCGACGAGCTGCAGACGCGCTACGACGACATCGCCGACCTGGTCGGGCGCACCCGCGCCGCCATTGCCGGCGAGCCGCCGGCGGGCGAGACCCGGGAGGTCGAGACCCCGGACGACGAGGCGCCGTCACAGGCCGCGAGCGTCACGCCGCCGCCCGCGCCGGAGCCGGCCGAGCCGGCGCCGGGCCGGGTGGATCAGCCGGAGCCGGCGGTCGCCGAGGCGCCCGCCACCGGCAACGTCGCGCCGCTGCGCCGGCCGGCCGCCACCCAGGCGGAACCGTCGCCGCCGGCCGAGGCGCCGGACCGGGCCGAGCCGGTCGCCGCCCAGGCGCGCGGCCCCCAGGAGATGGTCCGGGTCGGCGCCGGCCTGCTGGAGAATCTGGTCAACCTGGCGGGCGAGAGCAGCATCATCCGCGCCCGGGTCGAGCAGGGCATGAGCGACTTCACCAACGCCCTGGACGAGATGGAGACCACCATCGAGCGGCTGCGCGAGCAGCTCCGCCGGCTCGAGATCGAGACCGAGACCCAGGTGCTGTTCCGCCAGGAGCGCCTCGAAGGCCCGAGCTACGAGGACTTCGACCCCCTGGAGATGGATCGCTACTCCCAGCTCCAGCAGCTCTCGCGGGCGCTCGGCGAGAGCGCGTCCGACATGCTGGACCTCAAGGAGACCCTGCTGTTCAAGGCCCGGGAGGCCGAGACCCTGCTGCTGCAGCAGGCGCGGGTCAACACCGAGCTGCAGGAAGGCCTCATGCGCAGCCGCATGGTGCCCTTCAGCCGGCTGGTGCCGCGTCTCAAGCGCACCGTCCGGCAGGTGGCCAAGGAACTCGGCAAGGACGTCGAGCTGCACGCCTTCAACGTGGAAGGCGAGCTCGACCGCAGCCTGCTGGAGCGCATGGTGCCGCCCCTGGAGCACATGCTGCGCAACGCCGTGGACCACGGCATCGAGCAGCCCGACCGGCGCCGGGCCGTCGGCAAGTCCGAGTCCGGACGCATCGACCTGCGTCTGTCCCGGGAAGGCGGCGACGTGGTGATCGAGATCAGCGACGACGGCGCCGGCATCGACGTGGAGCGGGTGCGGCAGAAGGCCGTGGAGCGCGGCCTGATGGCCGCCGATGCGGATCTGCGGGACGACGAGATCAGCCAGTTCGTGCTGGCCCCCGGATTCTCCACCGCCGCCTCGGTGACCCAGATCTCCGGCCGCGGCGTCGGCATGGACGTGGTGCACAGCGAGGTGAAGCAGCTCGGCGGCAGCATCGCCATCTTCTCCGAGCCGGGACGCGGCACGCGGTTCACCCTGCGGGTGCCCTTCACCGTGTCGGTGAACCGGGCGCTGATGGTGTCGGTGGGCGAGGACCTCTACGCCATTCCGCTCAACACCATCGAAGGCATCGTGCTGCTGGCCCCCGAGGAGCTCGAGCGCCTCTACGCGCCGGACGGCAATACCTTCGAATACGCGGGCGTGCCCTATCGGGTGCAGTACCTGGGCAGCTTCCTGGGCCGGGAGTATCACGCCCAGCCCATGGGCGGCAGCGTGCCGGTGGTGCTGGTGCGCTCCGGCGAGCATGCCGTGGCGGTGCACGTCGACGGCGTCCAGGGCAGCCGCGAGATCGTCGTGAAGTCGCTGGGGCCGCAGTTCGCCGGCGTCGGCGGCATCTCCGGCGCGACCATACTCGGCGACGGCAGCGTGGTGGTGATTCTCGATCTGCTGGCGCTGATCCGTACCCAGCGCGGGCCGAGCATTCCGTCCGGCAAGCGCAGCCGGGCCGGCGCGGCCCGGACCACCACGGTGATGGTGGTGGACGACTCGGTGACGGTGCGCAAGGTCACTTCGCGCCTGCTCGAGCGTCAGGGCATGGACGTGATCGTCGCCAAGGACGGCGTCGAGGCGGTGTCGCTGCTGCAGGAGCAGCGCCCCGACGTCATGCTGCTGGACATCGAGATGCCGCGCATGGACGGCTTCGAGGTGCTGCGCCAGGTGCGTCACGACGAGCGGCTGAAGGATCTGCCCATCGTCATGATCAGCTCCCGCACCGGCGCCAAGCACCAGGAGCGGGCCGCCGGCCTCGGCGTCAGCCGGTTCCTCGGCAAGCCGTTCCAGGAGAACGAGCTGCTGTCGACCATCGACGAGCTGGTGCGGTGAAGGAGGCGAACCGTGGACTGTGAAACGACATCATGACGACGGCGGCGCAAGTGGCACAGGAACCTTCCGAACTGACCTGCGTGCTCATCCCTCTGCGGGGGGGCCAGCTTCTGCTGCCCAGCGTGTGCATCGCCGAGATCATGCCGTGGCGGCGCATCAAGGTGCTCGAGGGCCTGCCGGACTGGTGCCTCGGTCTGCTCGGCTGGCGCGGCGAGACCGTGCCGGTGATGCGCTTCGAACGCATCAACCAGCCGCGTGCCGAAGGCCCGGCCCCCGGGCGCTGCCTGGTGGTGATGAACCGTACCGGCGGCGGCGGCCTGCCGTTCTACGCCCTGGCGGCTGAAGGCCTGCCCCGGCTGGTGCAGCTCTCCGAGGGAGACCTGCACGAGCAGGACGACCGGCTCGGCCGCGCCGAGGCGCGGATCGTCCGGCTGGGGGCGGAGACCGCCAGCATCCCCAATCTGCATTTCCTCGAAGAGCAGGTCGCCGGCGTCGGCGTCGCTCAATCCCGCTGACCCCCGCCGGCGCGCCTGCGCCGGGTCCCGCTCAGCGCCAGCCCCAGCCGTGCCGCAGCGCCGCCAGCGCCGCCAGCGGCGCGGTTTCGCCCCGCAGAATGCGTTGCCCGAGCCCGTGGGCGGTGGCGCCGGCCGCCGCCGCCGCGGCCCGTTCCTCGTCGGTCCAGCCGCCCTCGGGGCCGACCAGCAGCGCCAGGTCCTCCGGGGCCAGGTCGGTGGGCAGCACCGGCGCGCCGGGGTGGAGCAGGATCGCGGCGGCGGGCGGATCCGCCAGCCAGGCCTCCAGCGTGCGGACCGCGTGCAGGCGCGGCAGGTGCAGCGCGCCGCACTGCTCGGCGGCGCTCTCGATGACGCGCTGCCAGTGCTCGGTCTTGCGCGCCAGGCGCTCCGGGTCCAGGGGCACGTTGCTGCGGGCGGCGATGACGGGATGAATGTCGCTGGCGCCGAGCTCGGTGGCCTTCTGCATCACCAGGTCCATCGACGCGCCCTTGAGCAGCGCCTGCACCAGATGCAGGCGGGGCGAAGGTTCCGGGGCCTCCTCGACCACCGCCTGGATGCGCAGGGTCGCCGACCGCGGCCCGGCGTCCTCCAGGGTCGCTTCGACCGCCCGGCCGGCGCCGTCGAAGCAGACCAGGGTCTCGCCGCGGCGCAGCCGCAGCACCCGGGTCAGGTAGTGCGCGCGCTCCCGGCCCAGAATCAGGGACTGGCCGGGCTCCAGCGGGGGTGGATGGTACAGCCGGTGTTTCATGGAACGATCGGTGTCATGGAACCATTGTAGGCTCGAGCAGGTGTAGGCTCGAGCTGGCCCGGTGCCGGCCGGCGCGCGCCGGCGGCCGCACCGCCCGGAGGCCGCCGCCGGCCCGACGCCGGCCGCGGGCGGCGCTTCAGCGGCCGCCGGTCTGCCGGTCGAGCCCCAGGTTGCGGCACACCGCCAGGCTCGCGCCCCAGCGGTTCAGCGTGTAGAAGTGCAGCCCCGGGGCGCCCGCGGCGAGCAGATCCTCGCACAGCCGGGTCACCACCTCGACGCCGAAGTCCCGCAGCGCCTGCTCGTCGTCCTGCAGCGACGCCAGCCGCCGGCGCAGCCAGCGCGGCACGTCGGCCCCGCACTTCTCGGAGAAGCGGATGATGCCCTCGTAGTTGGTGATGGGCATGATGCCGGGGACGATGGGAATCTCGATGCCGGCGGCTCTGCAGCGCGCCACGAAGTCGACGTAGGCGTACGGGCTGTAGAAATACTGGGTGATGGCCGAGTCCGCCCCCGCGGCGACCTTGGCGGCGAAGTGGGCGAGGTCGTCCTCGGCGTCCCGGGCGTCGGGATGGACCTCGGGATAGGCCGCCACCTCGAGGTGGAAGTGATCGCCGGAGTGCTCGCGGATCCAGCGCACCAGGGTCTCCGCGTTGTGCACGAAGCGGCTGCGGCCGGAGCCGGAGGGCACGTCACCGCGCAGCGCCACGATGCGCCGCACCCCCATCTCCCGGTAGTCGTCCAGCATGGCGAACACCTGGGCCTGGTCGTCGGCGCCGATGGACAGGTGGGGCGCTGCCTGGAGGCCCAGGTCGAGGAGCTGACGGATGGTGTCCCGGGTGCCGTCCCGGGTGGACCCGCCGGCGCCGTAGGTGCACGAGAAGAAGTCCGGCGCCAGCTCGGCCAGCCGGCCGGCGACCCGGGACAGGCTGTCCGCGCCGCTGGCGGAGCGGGGAGGAAAGAACTCGAAGGAGAGCCGCGGCCGGGCGCTGCTGGAGCTGTCTTGGTTCATGGCATACCGTTCGATGGCTGATGGACGGGCGCGGCGCCAGGGCGCGCGCCGCGGCCGATCGGATCGCTCGACCCGGGGCGCCTGCGGGCGCGCCCGCCGGGGCGCCAGCCTACGGCGGCGCGGCGCGGACGCCTGCCGCGGCCGCTCAGAGGGCGGCGGCCAGCGCCTCCGCCTTGTCGGTCCGCTCCCAGGTGAACGCGTCCTCGGTGCGGCCGAAGTGCCCGTAGGCGGCCGTGGCCCGATAGATCGGACGCTTCAGATCCAGCATGTCGATGAGGCCCTTCGGCCGCAAATCGAAATGCTCACGTACCAGTTGAACGATTTTCTCTTCCGGCAGCTTGCCGGTGCCGAAGGTGTGCACGCTGATGGAGGTGGGCTCCGCCACGCCGATGGCGTAGCTCACCTGGATCTCGCACTTGTCGGCGATGCCGGCGGCCACCAGGTTCTTCGCCACGTAACGGCCGGCGTAGGCTGCCGAGCGGTCCACCTTGGACGGATCCTTGCCGGAGAAGGCGCCGCCGCCGTGGCGGGCCATGCCGCCGTAGGTGTCGACGATGATCTTGCGGCCGGTGAGCCCGCAGTCGCCCACCGGACCGCCGATGACGAACTGGCCGGTGGGGTTGATGAACACCTTGGTGCGCTCGGACATCCAGTTGCTCGGCAGCACCGGCTTGATGATCTCCTCCATCACGGCCTCGCGCAGAGCCGCCTGGGAGATGTCCGGGTCGTGCTGGGTGGACAGCACCACGGCGTCGATGCCGACGGGCTGGCCGGCGTCGTCGTAGACGAAGGAGAGCTGGCTCTTGGCGTCGGGGCGGAGGAAGGTCAGCTTGCTGCGCCGTACCTCGGCCTGGCGCTTCACCAGCCGGTGGGCGTAGGTGACGGGGGCCGGCATCAGCACGTCGGTCTCGTTGCTGGCGTAGCCGAACATCAGGCCCTGGTCGCCGGCGCCCTGCTCGTGGTCTTCCGCCTCGTCCACGCCCATGGCGATGTCGGCGGACTGCCGGCCCATGGCGTTGATCACCGCGCAGTCCTCGGGGTCGAAGCCGAGCTCCAGCGCGGAGTAACCGATGTCGCGGATCACCTGGCGCACCAGCGCGTCCAGATTGATCTCGGCGCGGGAACGGAACTCGCCGGCGATCACCACGATGCCGGTCTTGATCAGGGTCTCGCAGGCGACCCGGGATTCCGGGTCCTGCTCGAGCATGGCGTCGAGCACGGCGTCGGAGATCTGGTCCGCCATCTTGTCCGGGTGGCCTTCCGAGACCGACTCGGAGGTGAACAGGCTGTAATCCGTCATAGTGATCCTTGGTCGCTGGTCGGGCGTGGCCATCGGGCCGGGATGGCGGGAATTGTAACCCACCCGCCCGGCAGGAATATGGCGGAAGATGTTCGGGCGCAGGCGCTCGGGCGGGGGGCGTCGACGTCACGGGCCCGCCTCGCCGCGCCGTTCGGCCCGGCTCGAATTGCAGCGGCTGGGCCGAGCGGGGACAATAGCCGCCCCGCGAGATCACCGGCTAGCCGAAGAGACCCTATGTCGAGCAGAACTGACCGAGCGAACGCCATTCGCGCGCTCGCCATGGACGCGGTGCAGGCCGCCAACTCGGGCCACCCCGGCGCGCCGATGGGCCTCGCCGACGTGGCCGAGGTGCTCTGGCGGGAGGTGCTCCGGCACAACCCCGCCGACCCCCGCTGGGCCGACAGGGACCGCTTCGTGCTGTCCAACGGCCACGGCTCGATGCTGCTCTACGCGGTGCTGCACCTCACCGGCTACGACGTCTCCATCGACGACATCAAGGCGTTCCGCCAGCTCCACTCGCCCACCGCCGGCCACCCCGAGTTCGGCGAGTGCCCCGGCGTCGAGACCACCACCGGCCCGCTCGGGCAGGGATTCGCCAACGCGGTCGGCATGGCCCTCGCCGAGCGGCTGCTCGCGGAGACCTTCAACCGGGACGGTTTCCCCGTGGTGGACCACCGCACCTGGGTGATCGCCGGTGACGGCTGCCTGATGGAAGGCGTGTCCCACGAGGCGGCGTCGCTGGCCGGCACCCTCGGGCTCGGCAAGCTGATCTGCATCTACGACGACAACGGCATCTCCATCGACGGCGAGGTGGAGGCCTGGTTCACCGAGGACGTGCCGGCCCGGTTCGAAGCCTACGGCTGGCGGGTGCTGCGCGACGTCGACGGCCACGACGGTGACGCCGTGGCCCGGGCGCTGGCGGAGGCTGCCGCCCGGGACGACCGGCCGACGCTGGTCTGCACCCGCACCGTGATCGGCCGGGGCGCGCCCAACAAGGAAGGCTCCGCCGACGTCCACGGCGCTGCGCTGGGCGAGGACGAGGTGGCCGCCGCCCGGCAGCGGCTCAACTGGGGCTCGCCGCCGTTCGAGATCCCCACCCACCTGAAAGAGGAGTGGGACTGCCGCGCCGCCGGCGCCGCCCGCCAGCGCGACTGGCAGGACCTGTTCGACCGCTACCGCGCGGAACATCCGGAGCTGGCCGCCGAATTCGAGCGGCGCATGGCCGGCGAGCTGCCCGCCGGCTGGTCCGGGCCCATCGACGCCCTCGCCCGCCAGGCCCAGGACGACGGGGCGCCGCTGGAGACCCGCAAGTCCTCCCAGCAGTGCCTGGGCGCGCTGGCCGAGACCCTGCCCGAGCTGTTCGGCGGCTCCGCCGACCTCACCGGCTCCAACGGCACCCGCTGGAAGGGCGCGACGGACCGGCAGTACCTCAGCTACGGGGTGCGCGAGTTCGGCATGTCGGCGATGGTCAACGGCATGGTGCTGCACGGCGGGCTGCGGCCGTTCGCCGGCACCTTCCTGGTGTTCATGGAGTACGCCCGCAACGCCGTGCGGCTGGCCGCGCTGATGAAGATCCCCAGCGTGTTCGTCTACACCCACGATTCGGTGGCCCTCGGCGAGGACGGCCCCACCCATCAGCCCATCGAGCAGCTCACCAACCTGCGCACCACGCCGAACCTGGCGGTCTGGCGTCCCTGCGACACGGTGGAGAGCGCCGTCGCCTGGCGGTCGGCGATCGACCGGCGGGACGGCCCGTCGGCGCTGGTGTTCACCCGCCAGAAGACGGAATGCCAGGCGCGCGACCAGGCGGCCTTCGAGGCCATCGCCCGGGGCGGCTACGTGCTGCGCACCGAGCGGCGGTCCGGCGCGCCGGACGCGGTGGTGATCGCCACCGGGTCCGAGGTGGGCCTGGCCATGGCGGCGGCGGACGCGCTGGCGGACGAGCTGGACGTGCGGGTGGTGTCGATGCCCTGCGTCGACGCGTTTCTCGCCCAGGACGCGGGCTACCGCGACGGCGTGCTGCCGCCGGCGCTGCGCGCCCGGGTAGCGGTCGAGGCCGGGCACCCCGACTACTGGTGCAAGTTCGTCGGCCTCGACGGCGAGGTGGTCGGCATCGACCGTTTCGGGCTGTCGGCGCCCGGCGGCGTGGCCATGGAAACCCTGGGCATGACGGTGGATAACGTGGTTGCCGCGGTGCGGCGCACGGTGCAACGCACTTCCTGAGGAGCCTGATCGATGGCAGCGAAGCGCATGCCGCGCAAGCAGATGAGCGACGTCGACCTGAACGGCAAGCGGGTGCTGATCCGGGAGGATCTGAACGTGCCGATCAAGGACGGCCGAGTCACCAGCGACACCCGCATCCGCGCCGCCCTGCCCACCCTGCAGGCGGCCCTGGACGCCAACGCCGCGGTGATCGTCATGTCGCACCTCGGCCGGCCCGAGGAAGGCCGCTACGACGAGGCCTTCTCGCTGGCGCCGGTGGCGGTCCGCCTGGGCGAGCTGCTGGGCCGGGACGTGGCGCTGATCCGGGACTGGCGGATCACCGGCGCCGGCGTCAATCCGGGCGAGATCGCGCTGCTCGAGAACGTGCGTTTCCTGGAGGGCGAGAAGAAGGACGCCGACGCCCTGGCCGAGCAGCTCGCCGGGCTGTGCGACGTGTTCGTGATGGATGCCTTCGCCACCGCCCACCGGGCCCAGGCGTCGACCCACGGGGTCGCGCGCTTCGCCCCCGTGGCCTGCGCCGGCCCGCTGCTGGCGGCCGAGCTCGACGCCCTGGAGCTGGCGCTGGCCGAGCCGCGCCGGCCGCTGGTGGCCATCGTCGGCGGCGCCAAGGTCTCCACCAAGCTCGAGGTGCTGGACGCCCTGGCCGATCTGGCGGACCGGATCATCGTCGGCGGCGGCATCGCCAACACCTTCCTGGCCGCAGCCGGCCACCCGGTAGGCAAGTCCCTGTGCGAACACGA
>MDTG01029652.1_pt1 | contig 12964 bp, 11 predicted proteins | sample 811421 | NCBI WGS metagenome assembly MDTG01 (sample SAMN05326645, study PRJNA326480) | marine metagenome | isolation source: seawater | place: Pacific Ocean: South East | collected 2011
ACGTCTGCACATAATCTATTGTCTGCATTGATTGATAATCATATTTATTGGGGAAATAAACTAAACTTCGATGAAAATAAAATTGTATGGAAAAGAGTAATGGATATGAATGATAGAGCATTAAGATTTGTAAATATTAATACAAAAGGAGTTTCAAAAGATTTTATTAGAGAAGATGGATTTGATATTACTGTTGCATCTGAGGTGATGGCAATATTTTGTTTAGCAAATGATTTGAAAGATCTTGAGCAAAGAATAGGTAATATTACGATAGCGTATAACAAAAATAATAAAGCAATTTTTGCTAAAGATCTAAACGCTCAGGGTCCTATGACAGTTTTATTAAAAGAGGCTCTAAGACCGAATGTTACTCAAACACTTGAACATAATCCTGCGATTATTCATGGTGGACCTTTTGCAAATATAGCTCATGGTTGTAACTCCGTAATTGCTACTAAAACAGCATTAAAATTATCTGATTATGTTGTTACCGAAGCTGGTTTTGGTGCAGATCTTGGTGCTGAAAAATTTTTAAATATTAAATGTAGAAAATCAAAAATTATACCAAGTTGTGTTGTAATAGTAGCAACAGTGAGAGCATTAAAAATGCATGGCGGACTTGAAAAAAATAATTTAAAAGAAGAAAATTTGGATGCTTTGAAAAAAGGTTTAGTCAACTTAGAAAGGCATATCGAAAATATAAAAAAATTTGGTTTAGAGCCGATAGTTGCTATAAATAATTTTATATATGATACAATTAAAGAGATAGACGTAATAAAAGAATTTTGTAAAGGAGTTTGTACTCAGGTTAGCGTTTGCTCCCATTGGGCTAATGGTGGAAAAGGTGCGAAGGATTTAGCAAAAAAAGTTATTAAAATTTGTAAGAAATCGAAAACAAAAAAATTTAATTATTTATATAATGAGAAACTTCCTCTGTGGGATAAAATTGAAAAAATTGCAAAAGAAATTTATGGAGCAAACAAAATTATTGCATCGGATGATGTTAAAAGAAATTTAAAAAAATTTGAGATAAACGGATATAAAAATTTACCAGTATGTATAGCTAAAACTCAATATAGTTTTTCAGTTGATCCTAAGTTGGTAGGAGCTCCCAATGATCATGAAATACCGATTAGAGAAGTTAGACTTTCGTCAGGAGCAAACTTTATTGTGGTTGTATGCGGATCTATAATGACCATGCCAGGACTTCCAAAAAAACCAGCCGCTGACAAAATAAAATTAAATAATAAAGGTGAAACTGAGGGTTTATTTTAATAAATCAAACCATCCCAAAAGACTTTTGATAAATCGTTACCTGTAAGTTGTTTGTATTGAGCTAATCCAGTAGGAGATGTAATGTTGATATCACCGATTATGAAATTTGATACAAAATCTATACCAGCAAAATAAACATTATTTTTTAATAAATCTTTTGCAATAATTGTCGATATTTTTTTTTCTTTATAATTTAAAGTTGTTTTAATCGCCGACCCTCCTTGAGATATATTAGAAAGAATTGAGCCTTTTGGTGGAACTCTTCTAATTGCTCCACAAACTTTACCATTAATTATAAATACCCTTTTATCTCCCTTACTTACTGCTGGTAGAAATTTTTGAACCATTACATGCCCGTTTTTAGATAAATATAACGATAATTTTTTTTTATTTAATTTATTTTTTATTAATTGGACATCTTTACCTGCGTAACCATGAATAGGTTTGATTACAATTTTCTTGTATTTATTATGAAATTTATAAATTTCGTTCATGTCTTTGGTAAATATAGTTGGGGGCATATATTTAAAAAATTTAGATGAGTAAAATTTTTCTGATATATTTCTAATAGACAAGGGGTCATTAATAACTTTTACTTTTGAGATTATTTTTTCAAGATACAAAGTTGAATTTATGTACTCAATATTAAAGGGAGGATTTTGTCTGATTAAAAGAAATTTCGATTTTACTAAATTTAAATCTTTTTTACCACTTTTTAAGAAAAAATTTTTTTTTCTGTCAAAAAATTTTACAAAATACCCTTTGGCTGAAACTTTTTTATTAGTTAAAGTAAGTTCAGCTGTCTGATACCAAAATATTTTAAAGCCTCTTCTTTGTGCTTCTAAACAAAGTAAGTATGTAGTATCTGTATAAATATTAATTGATTTAATATTATCAGCTTGTACAGCAATTATTTTTTTTATTTTTTCCAATTTATGCGATTTTAAGTGATTTTTCAGCTTTTGTCTTTTTTTCTAACAATATATTTTCAATATTTTTTAAGTAAATAGTTTCATTATTTTTTTTAGTATTAATATAATTTCTTTTAATCAAACCTTTTCTACTTATATCTAAAAAAATATTACCCCACTCTAAAATATTTTTACCATTAATTTCTGTTTTAAGACCTTTTTTTGGTGCTTCAAAGTATGCATTTAAAACTTCATTTGGTTTCCACTTACTTAAAGTGTCCAGTGCTTCTTCAAGATTTCCATAAATTAAACCTGTAAAAAATGCTGGTGCAGCACAATGACAATCCCACTCGCACGCATCTATTGATCTGATCTCTAAATATTGTTTTAATCTTATTTCAGTAAATATAGTGCTCAAGTGTGTTTCTAAATCTTTTTTTGTTGGAGACTCCCTGTCTATCTCATTTATATTGTTTTCCATATAGTCTTTAAATGTGTATTTTTTTGGAAATAAATAATTAGAATTTTTTATTATAAATAATAATGGATAATTTAAACAAAAGTCTGCATATTTTTCAAAGTTCATATTTTCTAGAAAAATTTTTGGTAATCCTCCTCTTGAAGTGTTTTGCCAAACATAAGCTCTATAGGATAAAAATTGACTAAAAACTTTTTCTCTTATTGATGAATTAGCAAATAAAGAGATTGATAAAGGAGACAAATAACTACACAATTTAAAAATATCTGAAAAATTTTTTTCGTTTGAATAATCTAGATTTATTTGAGTACCCGCAGTTTGATACATCATCTCTAAACTTAATCTTCCATCTTTAGGCATTTCTTTAGTCATAACATGATATCTTTTTTTGGGGTTTGTTGGAACATCTTTTAATTTTGTGAATGGATCGTACCCAATCGACATAAGATCTAAATCTAGTTTTTTACAAGCTTGAATTAATTGTTCTTGAAATTGAAAAGACTCCGCACACGCTTCGTGAATATTTTTTAACTTTTCTCCAGCTAACTCTATTTGATTACCTGGCTCCAATGTTACTTGTTTTCCATTTAATTCTAAACCAATTAAATTTTCATTTTCTTTTACTTTATTCCATCCAAAATTTTCGTGTAAAAATTGTAAAACACTAGAAATTTTTTTATAGTTTGATCTACTATTTGTTTTTTTATCAAAAATAAATTTTTCATTTTCAATCCCAATATTTTTTTCATCTTTATTGCCTGCAACAAAATGATTTATTATGTCTTCTATAGTTTCAATTTTCATTTAAATAACTAATCCAATTTTCTAATTCCCTCATTCTTGAAACTTTTTCAGTATTTTTTATTTCTTTTTCTATCATTTTTACGTGTGTATCAATTTCATCCTGATCCTTAAAAGCTCCTTTATTTAATAATCGCTCTTTTCTAAAATGTATTAAACTTACCATTTTCTCATAGGTTATCTCTGGATGATATTGTATACCCCAAATGTCTGAGACATTTGTTTTAAAATTTAGTGCCATTACTTTATTCAAATTATTTGATGATAAAAGAACTGCATCACTTGGTATCTTAACAACCTCATCAAAATTAAATGCAGGAGAATTAAATTTATTTTGTTTTTTTTGATAAATGCGATGATTAAGTCCGTCTTTATTTATTTTAATTTTATGAGCTATTCCTCTATGTGCGCCTTTTATTGATTTTTTGACTTCTCCACCAGCGACTGTCACTGCTACTTGTAGTCCCCAACATATGGCTAGAATTTTTTTTATTTTCTTTTGACATTCTCTCATAAAATCAATTTGCCTTCTAATTTCCTCGGTATTATCATAGATGTTTAAACTACTTCCACCCCATATTAATCCATCATATTTTTCTAATTCATCTATTGAATTTTTTAAATTTATGTCAGATGATGGATTTGCAATATCTATATTTAATTCTTTTTTATAAAAATTTATACTTTCAATAAGACTTTCAGTGTGGGTGTTTATACCTACATTAGTAAATTCACTATTTTCTTCTCTAGTATTACCCTCAACTATAAGAATTTTTTTTACCATTTAATCTCTAATTTTTTATTTTTGCAAATAGAGTCTATTAAAGCAAACATTATTGGGAATTTATCTCTTTTAAATTTTTTTTGTATAGTAGGTCCAACCTCGATAGCTAAGTCACATCCTTCTGTGGTTATATTTTTCATCTCAAGTTTTTTTATATTTAAATATTTTTTGCCATTACCAAGGTAGTATCCCATTTTACTATTTCTGCCACCCGCAATACTAACATATAAATCGCCTAACCCTGCTAACCCATAAACTGTTTCTGGACGACCATTCATTTTTTTGGTAAAGATTTCCATTTCATTCAAAGATTTTGTGAATAATGCAGATGAAGTGTTATGAAAGTATTTACGTCTAATATTCTCGTCTAGTTTATAACCACTTAAGCCTATCGAGGCCCCGATTAACATTGCATATATATTTTTAACAGCACCCAAAATTTCAACACCTATAACATCTTTCGTGACCTCAGTATTATAATAGTCAGTTGATATTGATTTGCTTACTTGATTTGCGATAGAAATGTTTTGATTAGCAATTACAGTGCTAGTTCGAACTTTGTTAATTAAACCTGCTGCGAGGCATGGACCTTTAATAGACGTTATGTTCTGTTTTGGTAAACCTCTTATTCTGAATGCATTATTTATTTTATTTGAAATTGTTATTATCTTATTTTTATAAACGGATAGTCCTTTGGTCAATATTATTAAACAATATTTTTTAACATAGTTGTTTACAAGTTCCTGGCTAACCCAATCTATTCCTTTAGAGCTTACAGCTATAACAACATAATTATAATTTTTTTTTAATTCAGTTTTTAAAAATTTACAATCTAGTATTTTTAATTTTTTTGGCAACTGGGATTTAAGTAAAGGGTGATATCTATTTTTTTTTAATTTTTTTATCAGTTTACTCTCTATTTGTGTACCAATTAATGTAACTTTATTATTATTTTCTGTGCATGGCAGTGAAAAAGCAGACCCCATCGCTCCTGCGCCTATTATTAAAATATTTTTCATATTATTTTAGAGTTTTTCTAATTGCTTGGGTCCAACCATTCAACAACTTTAATCTGTGTTTATCAGCCATTTTTGGATAAAATTTTTTACTAATTTTCAGTTTTTTTGAAATATTAGGTAAAGATTTATAAACACCTCTGCCATAACCGGCAATTAAAGCAGCACCTAATGCGGTAGTCTCAATCACTTTTGGTCTTATTATATCAAGTTTTGTAATATTAGATAAAAATTGAAGAAACCAATTATTTTTAACCATTCCCCCATCAACTTTCATTAAGCTTGGATTAATTCCGTCGTTTTTCATAGAGTTTATTAAATCTAGTGTTTGGTAAGCTACTGACTCAAGTGTTGCTCTTATTATTTCATTTCTACCGGTATCTCTTGTTAATCCTGTAAGGGTGCCTCTTGCATCTGATTTCCAATAAGGAGCCCCCAGCCCAGTAAAAGCTGGAACAAAGTAAACATTATTATTATTTTTAATATTTAAAGAAATTTTTTCAGTTTCATAAGCATATTTAATAATTTTTAATTTATCTCTTAACCATTGTATGCCCGCTCCTGCAATAAAAATAGAGCCCTCCAAAGCAAATGTAGATTTGTTATTAATTCTATAACATATTGTTGATAATAGTTTATTTTTTGATTTTAAAATTTTATTACCTGTATTCACTAGTATAAAAGCCCCAGTTCCATAAGTAATTTTAGTAGAACCTAATTTAAAGCATCCTTGTCCCAATGCAGCTGCTTGTTGATCTCCAATTACTCCATTAATTGGATATGACCCTTTAATAATAGATTTATTAGTTTTGCCAAAATAATCTGCGGAATTTTTAATAGATGGTAAAATACTTGCTGGTATTTTTAATAAATTTAATATTTCTTTATCCCAGACATTTTTTTTTATATTAAAAATCATTGTTCTAGAAGCATTTGTAGCATCTGTTGCATGAATTTTACCTTTAGTTAATTTCCAAATTAAATATGTATCGATTGTCCCAAATAATAATCTCTTTTTTTTTATTAATTTTTGTGCAAGTGATACGTTATCTAATACCCATTTAATTTTAGTGCCTGAAAAATAAGGATCTAAAATTAAACCAGTTCGAGATTTTATAATTTTTTCATAACCTTTTTTTTTTAATTTCTCACATAATTCATGAGTTCTTCTGTCCTGCCATACAATAGCATTATAAACACATTTACCAGTTTTTTTGTCCCAAAGCAGAGTTGTTTCTCTTTGATTTGTAATACCAAGAGTTAAAATTTTACCTTTAAGCGATTTGCTTTTATTTATAACTTTTTTGAGAACTTCTTTTGTTGTATTCCATATCTCGTTGGGATTATGCTCCACCCAACCATTTCTAGGAAAGTATTGCTTAAATTCTTTCCTATAAATAAAAATTGGTTTCCCATTTAAATCAAACAAAACTGATCTTGTTGAGGTTGTTCCTTGATCAATTGCGACTATAAAATTTTTCACACTTATAAATTATAATATATTGTTTAAAATAAAATTAAATATACATTATTTGATAAATGAAATTAAAATCTAAAATAAGTAATTGGAATGTAAGTAAATTCATATTTAATAGAGAGTATAAATTTAGCAGAAAAGATATATTAAAATATTTACCAAAATCGTATATGGAAAATGCTTACTCAAGTATAACTAAGTGGAATAATTATTCTAAAACGCCTTTAATTAGTTTAAATAAATTATCAGGAGAATTAGATATAGGTAATATATTCTATAAAGATGAGTCTAAAAGATTTAATTTAAAATCGTTTAAAGCATTGGGTGGAGCATATGCTGTTGATATAATTTCAAAGGGTATGAAAAATATTACAATATCTTCTGCTACAGCTGGTAATCATGGTAGATCCGTTGCGTGGGGAGCTAAAAGACTAGGACTAAATTGTAAAATTTTTATCAGTCAAAATGTTAGTAAAGCGAGAGAAAAAACAATCGAGGAATTTGGAGCTAAGATCTTTAGAGTAAAAGGTAATTACGAAAATTCTTTAAAAGAGTGTATGAAAAAAAGTAAATTAAATAAGTGGAAGATCGTTCAGGATGTATCGACAAGAAATTATAAATTTGTGCCAAAACTTACTATGGCTGGTTATTCTATAATGATAAAAGAAACCTCATTACAAACAAACAAATATATTACACACATTTTTTTACAAGCTGGTGTTGGTGGTATGGCTGCAGGAGCAGTTGCAGGAGTTGCAAGATACTTTAAAAGAATACCAAAGATAATTATTGTTGAACCAGAAAATGCTGCATGTGTTTTAAAAAGTATTGAGAAAGGCAAAATGACAAAAATTAAAATTAGCAAGGAGAGTATTATGGGTGGTATGTCTTGTAATAAAATGTCATTAATACCTTGGCAAATTTTAAAAAATACAGCAAATTGTTGTCTAACAATATCTGATAAAAAAGTTCCTGATACAATTACCATGCTTGCAAAAAAAAGTTTTAGTGATAAAAAAATTGTTGGCGGCGAGTGTTCAGCCCCTGGCGTTATAAGTCTTATATCAGCTTGTAACAATAAAAAAATTAGATACAAGCTCAATTTAGGTAAAAAATCTAATGTTTTGTTAATCGGTTGTGAGGGTGATGTTGACAAAAAGCTTTATAAAATTCTTTATAAGAAAGGATTAAAAAAATTTAATAATGTCAAATAAAGCAATTGTTTGGATTAGAGATGATTTAAGAGTCAGTGATAACTCTGCTTTGTTATACGCAAACTTAAACCATGATAAAGTATCGGCTATCTATATTTTTAATAAAGAAAATTTTGATAATAAAAGAGAGGCTCAAAAATGGTGGATTAGTAAATCACTAGAAAGTTTTAAAGAGGACTTAGACAAATTTAATATAAATTTAGAATTAATCATATCAGAAGAAGTGAAATTTTTTTCTGAAATTAAACACAAAGACATATCCATATATTGGAATAAGGTTTATGAACCAATGCAACTAGATCTAGATAAAAAGATCTCAAAAATTTTGAATAACAAAAATATTGAATATAAGTTTTTTAAGGGTAACGTCCTAAATGAATTTCAAACAATAAAGAAAAAAGATGGAACACCTTTTAAAGTATTCAGTCCATTCTGGAGACATGCTGAACCAATATATTTGGATAGAATACCAAAAAAAGAGAAGGGATTGATTAAGTTACAAGAGAAAATTGATCTTTTCAAATCTGATTCTAGACCGAATAATATTTTGCCAGTAAAAAAATGGTACAAAAAATTTGAAAATTACTGGAGAGTTTCTGAAAAAGAATCACAACTACAATTGCAAAAATTTTTAAAAGATAGAATTTTAAATTATGGAACAAATAGAGATTTTCCGTCGCTTAATGGGTCCTCAAAATTATCTCCATATATACGAAATGGTCAGTTGAACGTTAATAATATTTGGCGTAATTGCTCAAATGTAAAAACTAAAAATATTGGAATTAGAAAATATTTGAATGAGTTAGGTTGGAGGGAATTCTCACATAGTTTAATTAATAATTTTCCTGAAATGTTAAAAGGTAATTTAAGAAAAGAATTTGATAAATTTCCTTGGGTAAAAAATAAAAAAAATTTAAACGCTTGGAAAAAAGGATTAACTGGTTACCCTATCGTTGATGCGGGAATGAGACAAATGTATGAAACGGGATGGATGCACAACAGAATACGAATGGTTGTAGGTTCTTTTCTGGTCAAACATCTTAGAATTGATTGGAAAGAAGGTGAAAAGCACTTTCGTAATTGTCTTTTAGATTTTAATGAAGCAAATAATGTTGCGCAATGGCAGTGGGTAGCTGGTTGCGGTGCAGATGCAGCTCCATATTTTAGAATTTTCAACCCAATTTTACAAGGGGAGAAATTTGATAAAAACGGTGACTATGTGAAAAAATGGGTCCCGGAATTAAAAAATTATCCAGCGAGATTTATTCATAAGCCATGGGAATTAGAGGATAAATTTCAAAAATCTATAAATACAATAATTGGAAAAGATTATCCAAAGCCAATTGTGATTCACGAAAATGCAAGAAAAGACGCTCTGGATGCTTTTCAATCTATAAAAAAATAATCATTCACCCATGTAATGATGAATAATTTTTCTACTATGCTTTTCCTTCCTGTGCTCAAACAAATATAAACCCTGCCAGGTGCCTAACAATAGCTCATTGTTTTTTATGCTTAATGATATTTGATTATTAGTAATGGCTGATTTTATGTGTGCAGGCATATCATCGTCTCCCTCAGCTGAATGAATATAAAGTTTATTATTCATAGGAACTAGTTTATCAAAATAATTAATCAAATCAGTTTGAACATCAGGATCTGCATTTTCTTGTACTATTAATGAAGCGCTTGTATGTTGAATTGATAAATTTATTATACCATTTTTAATGTTCAAACTTTCAATCCAATTAATAGTTTTATGAGTAAACTCATAAAGTTTTTGCCCATTAGTTAAAATTTCTAAAGTATAAAAGTCCTGTCTCATTTATTTTTGTTAAAATCTATTCCGTACGCAGACCTTTTTCCTTTTCTTAAACCAAAAGGTCCTGATATGAAAATAGTTAAAGGTTTAGTTCCAGGTTTTAAATCTACTCTATGATAAGTGTTAGCTGATCTAAATCCTATATATCCAGGGGGTCTCCAAATTTTTCCACTTTTCAAAGTTTCCCAATATCCATCTCTCAAAATAATTGTAATAAAAGGGAACAAATGATTATGTACACCTTCACCATGATCATTATCAAGCATTTCATGTATTAAAATGTTGAAAGGAAACCATCTAGGTCTATGCCTGAAAAGAAGATAGTATCTATTCATCCACGGTTTTGCTTCTTTATATTTAGGATGAGATGGTCCTCGATCCAAAACAATTTTTTTTCTTCCAACTTTTGACAAAAAATTTAGAAACATTAATTATATTTATATAAAGAATTCTCCGTAATAAAAAACATTTTTTTATTATTAACGTAAGGTCTAGATATTTGATTTTTAGTAATTTTAATCAAGTTGTCGATTTTAGCATCAATTAAGTTAATTTTTAGTAGTTTACCATTGTTCAAACTAATGAATATATTATTTTTTACAATTAAATATCCATTTATGAAAATTTTTTTTTTTTCAAAATTTTTAATATATTTTTTTAAATTTGATGATCTGATTATGCTACCTTGATCTTTATCTAATAAAATTAAGTAACCATCGTTAGTCACAATAAAAATTAATTTATCTATTATTGAAGGAGCTAATATAGCATTAATATTTTGAATCCAATTAACTTTTCCATTTGTATTATCTATAGAAAATAGTTGATTATTATTATTTGAAAAGTAAATAATATTGTTACTCTCAACTAAATCTGAAAAAACATTAGAGAAAGAGTCCTCTATTACAGAATTATTCATTGTTGGTATTTGCCAAATTAACTCTCCTGTATTTATATTTAGGGAACTCAGGTCACCCAATGTGTTTATAAAAGTAACCTGTTTAGAGTTCACTACTAAGGACATTTTTGATTTAGATTTTATAAAAGTATTTTCGCTTTTATATTCCCAAATTTGGGAACCATTCTCTAATGAATAACATTTTAAAATGTTGTTAAGATCTATGACATAGAATTTATCCTTCAGGATTTTAATATGTGAATTAAAAGATGATGTATTTTTTTTTTTCCAAATTAAATTTCCATTATTTAGATTAACAAGATAATAGTTAGATAAACTATCTGTAACAATTAATTGATTATTAACATATGCAAAATTAAGAACGGGATTTAATTTTTTTTCATTTTTTGAATAATGATTTATTTTCCATATTAGTTCTAATTCGCTTGTTAATTTATAAATAGATCCATTTCCGTCAAAATAAATTATTTCATTTTTTTCTGTAAATAATAATTGTGAATTTAAAAAATTTTGATTTATAATTTTTGAAAATTTATATTTTTTACTTTTTTTGAAATCACCGTCAAAATTAAATAAAGTGTAATTATTAGAGTTATTTTTAACAAATCCGATCTGATCGTAATTCTGTTTAAGTTTAATTTTAATATTTGTGTTAATTTCATTGCTTTTACTATCAGGTTTGTTTTCAGATAAAATTTTTTCGTTTGTATTATGGGTTTCCTTTTTTTTGATATTAGACCATATTCCAGTTTTGGTATCTGTGGAACAATTAGTTAAAAGAAATACAAATATTAATATAAAATATTTATTCACTAAAATCTCTTTGTAATCTTTTTTGAGCTTCTAATTTAATTTCTGGGTTAGTGTTATTAATAGAAATTATTTTTTCAAAAAATTCTTTAGCTTTTTGTTTTTGGTTTTTAGAATAATAATACTCACCTATTAAATACAATGAGTGAGATCTCCATATGTTGTTCTCTTTTATTAATGGATTAATTATATTTAAGATTTCCTCTTCAGAGCTAAAATCTGAATTATATAAAGCTTTTTTATAAATATTTAAGTCTTTAATTGTCTTATTTAGTTTTAATTCATTTATAATAATATCGAAATATAAATTTACTTCCTCTTTTGAGGAAATCAAATTATTTTCTATTAAAAAATATAATGCTAAAGGTGAGTATGTTTCGTCTTTTTTTTTGATTATTCCAGTTAGGTTTTTAATAACTTGTGCTTTATTCGTGTCTGAAAAATTTATAATAGAATTTTTATACAAATTTGAAATTTCAACTTTTTTTCTATCATTGATTTCTTTTAATACAAAAAATCCAAATATGCTAAGTAATATTACTATAATGATTAAAATTATAAATTTTATATTTTTTTTAGTAAAATTTTTTATTTTTTGTGTTCTAGTTAATGAATTTATAATTTCAATTTCTTGTTCATTCATACTAAATCATATTCCTTAAAACATATTGTAAAATCCCACCGTTTTTATAATACTCAAGCTCATTTTTTGTATCAATTCTGCAAATAGTTTCTATAATTTTAATATCACCTGTATCATACTTAAATTCTACTTTTACTTTTTCTGATGGATTTACTCCTTTTTCAAAATCTAAAATTGAAATTAATTCAGAGCCCTTTAGTTTTAATTTATTTCGATTGAAACCATCTATAAATTGTAGTGGTAAAATTCCCATTCCAATAAGATTCGATCTATGTATTCTTTCAAAGCTCTCAGCAATAACAACTTTAATACCAAGTAGTTTAGTTCCTTTCGCGGCCCAGTCTCTAGAGGAGCCCGTGCCATATTCTTTTCCTCCAATAACGACTAAATCAGTACCTCTTTTTTTATACTCAACAACAGCATCATAAACAGGCATAATTTTATTTTCAGGATAAAGTTTTGTGAAGCCTCCTTCTGTGCCTGGGGCGATCTCATTTCTAATTCTTATATTTGCAAAAGTGCCTCTCATCATAACCTCATGGTTTCCTCTTCTTGATCCATATGAATTATAATCTTTTGGAAGTATTTGATGTTTCATAAAATATTCACCTGTAGGGCTTTCTTTTTGAATATTTCCAGCAGGCGAAATATGATCTGTTGTTACCATATCTCCTAAAATTAATAATGGTCTGGCATTATCAATTTTTTTAAAACCCTCGGGTTGATCTGTAAGATTGTCAAAGAAAGGAGGTCTTTTTACATAAGTTGAGTTTTCTTCCCAATTATAAATACTACTTTTCTCAGTTTTAATTTG
>MDTG01230173.1_pt1 | contig 12964 bp, 11 predicted proteins | sample 811421 | NCBI WGS metagenome assembly MDTG01 (sample SAMN05326645, study PRJNA326480) | marine metagenome | isolation source: seawater | place: Pacific Ocean: South East | collected 2011
AAAATGAAAATAAATAAAATAGCTATAATAGGATTAGGTTATGTTGGAGCCCCTTTAATGCATAGTCTTTTAATTAATAAGTTTAATTGTGTGGGGTTTGATAAATCACAAATGAGAATTAAACAGCTGCAACAGGGGATAGATGTTACAAAGGAAATAGATAAAAAAAAAGTTTCTCTTTTTAAAAATAAAATTTCTTATAACTCTATCATTCTTAAAGATTGTGATATATTTATAGTCACTGTTCCAACACCTATAACTAAAAACAAATTACCAAATATATCTTTTGTAAAAAATGCAACAAAAATAGCCGCAACATATATGTCAAAGAACTCAACTTTTATTCTTGAGTCTACAGTTTATCCTGGGCTGACAGAGGAAGTTTGTTTACCTATCATAAAAAAAATTACAAAATTAAAATGTAATTACCATAAAGATATAGGTGGATTTCATATAGGATATAGCCCTGAAAGGATAAATCCTGGAGACAAAGACCATAGAATTGATAATACTGTAAAAATAATCTCAGCATCAAGCTCGTATGGATTAAAAAAAATTAAATATATCTACAGTAAAGTAACAAAAAATAAATTACACGCATCTCCATCAATTAAAGTCGCTGAAGCAGCTAAAATAATTGAAAATATCCAAAGAGACTTAAACATAGCCTTAATGAATGAGTTGCATAAGTTATTTAATAAAATGAGTATAGATACCAAAGAGGTATTAAAGGCAGCTAATACAAAATGGAATTTTCATAATTTCGTACCAGGTTTAGTAGGAGGGCACTGTATAAGTGTTGATCCTTATTATTTAACATATAAAGCAAAAAAACTAAGATTTGACCCCAAAGTTATTTTAGCAGGAAGAGAAACTAATGACTCTATGCCAATGTTTTATGCTAAAAAAATTAAGTCAGAAATTGAAAAAAAATTTGATAAATCAAAGAAAATAAAAATGCTATTATGTGGTATTACATTTAAAAAAAATGTGCCAGATATAAGAAATTCTAAATCAATTGATTTAGCGAAGACTCTGATTAAATACGGTTATCTCTTAGATGTATATGACCCAGTTTTTCCTAAAAACAACTTAGATCCTAAATTTAAAATTAATTTAAAAAATAAAATTTTACTAAATGATAAATATGACTCTATTGTTATTTGTGTAGACCATAATTTATTTAGCAAGAAGGGCATATCATTTTTTAAAAAACATTTATATAGTAATAATTCAGTATTTATTGACCTAAAAGACATTTTTTAATGAGTATTAAAAATTCAAATAAAAATATTATACCTGTATTAATTACACCATTTAAAAAAAATAAAATTTATGAAATAGGTATTTCTAATATTTATAATTTTTTAAAACTTAATAAAATTAGTTATGTTTTTGCTGGTGGTTCATATGGATCATTTGCTACAATGTCATTTGAAGAAAGAATTAAATTCGCTTATTTTACAAACAAATACAGTAAAGAAAATGGCATTAAAGTTTTTTTCAACATCAGTTCCTCTTCTTTAGAGGAGGTAAAAAAGATTTATGAAAAAATTTATAAATATAATTTTTTTTCATTATCTATCTTACCACCTTATTACTATTCAAATACCAATTTTTATGGTGTAGATGAAATTTCAGCTTTTGTTAATAAGATATATGATTTTACACAACATAAGAACTTATGCTTATATAATAACCCTAAAACTACTGGTATTGATTTAACTCCTAATGATTTATTTGCTATTAAATCAAATACCAAAATAAACTTTATTAAAGATAGTAACGAAAGCTTTGAAAAAATAATTGAGATCTCTAAATTTAAGAAACTAGTAAGAGATAACAAATTCTATTATATCCCTGGGACAACTGCTTCTATGCTAATGTCAGGGTTGTTAGGTTTTAAATACTGTATGTCTGGATTGTTTCTTTCTGCCCCTTCACTTATATCAAATTTATATCATTCTGCATCGAGCTCTAATTTTAGAGAAGCATCAGAAATATATAAAAAAGTATTTGAATTGAGAAAAATAATGGGCCATTATTGTCCAAGAGCAGTTTCTGCTTATTATGTCTTGAATAACAAAAATATAGATGTTGGTGAACCAAATTTCCCTTGGCCAAAATTAAAAACTGGCGATAAAAAAAACTTACTATCATCCTTAAAAAAAATTGGTGTCAAATAATAACCTAATACTCGATTTTGATGGAGTTATAGCTGATACATCATTAGAAAAATCGAGAGTTTTTAAGGATTTCTTTTTAGAATTTTCCTGTGCTAATGAAATTCTAAATTATCAAATAAAAAACAAAGGTATAAGTCGATATGATATTTTAAATAAACTTTATCATTTAGAAAATATTAAATGTGAAAAAAAAAGAAAATTAATATTAAATAAATTAAATTTAAAAATGAATGAAATAGCTGAAAAGATAATTATTAAAAATACCATCAAGAAAAAAATTATAAAACTTAGCAATAGCTTTAACCTATATTTAGCTTCAAATGCCCCACATGATGAATTAAACCATATTATAAAAAATAATGACCTCGATAATTATTTTTTGTGTATTTATGGAAGTAAAAAAAATTTTTCAAAAAAAGACTCTATAAAAATTATATTAGGTGAATTTAAAATCAAAACAGCTATTTATATTGGAGACACAACAAATGATTACAAAATTGCAAAATCTTTGGGCTTAAAATTTATTGGAGTAAAGAGTATATTTTTGGATAAAATCCCTAATATCATTATTTATGAATCTTTAGTAGATATAGATGAGAAAAAAATCGAACAAAATTAATATTTTTATTCCCGCAAGATCTGGATCTCAAAGGATAAAAAATAAACATGAAATTAAGGTTTGTGGAAAGAATATCCTTCAACATACTTTTGAATATTTAGAAAATTTTAATTTTATCAGCAATATATATTTTTCTAGTAACTCAGATAAGCTTTTAAGATATGCAAGTAAATATAAAAAAATCAAGAAAATCAAAAGAAAAGATAGCTTGTCTAATAATAACTATCCTCTTATTAATTTAATTCAAAATTTTATATTAGATGAAAAATTACAAGATAATGACAATCTTTGTTTATTGCTTTCAACTAATATACTCAGAAAAAAAAAACATTTGATTGAGGGTTATAATTTATTCAAAAAAAATAATTATAAAAAAGGCGTTATTAGCGTATGTCATAATGAAAAGCCCAATGAATTAGATTTTATTTTAAAATCTAATTCATTATTTTATAAAGAAAAAACTCCGAAATTTACTAAGAAACAGAATTTTAATAGAACCTATTATTTTAACGATGCATTTATAATTGATAGCATAAAAAACTGGAAAAAGCCCAATAGGTTATTATTTTATAATCGAATGATCCCTTACCATATGGATTATTTGTCCTCCATATATATTGATTATAAATTTCAATTAACTTTAACTAGTCTGATATTGGCTAACTCTAACTTATGAAAATAGCCATATGTATATCCGGAGAAATGAGAACTTATGAAGATTGTTTTAGTAGTTTTAACAAATATATTCTATCTAATTTTAATACTGACATTTTTATTTCAACTTGGAGTACTAGCAATTTCTCTGTCAAAGAGGGTTTTAATTATAAAGATACAAATAATATTACTTTTGAAAAGTTAAAAGATATTTATAAGCCATTGGCAATAAATATTTTTCAAAAACCAAAAGATATTAGTAAATCCTATCTTAATGTAAATATTCCTAAAATACTTATTAAAAAAGAACCAATCCATTATTCTGGAGCAATTCCCTTTTCATACCTAACCTATCAAACAAATTTACTTTTAAATCATCATATCCAAATAAAAAATGAAAAATATCATGCCATAATTCACATGAGACCCGATTTAAGTTTTTTCTCAAATATTCCTGAATATGTATTTGATAAAATGGATTATTTATGGACACTTACTTCTCCTTTTGACTACAGAGTTTCTGACAGATTTTCTATATCTAATTTCAATAATTACAATACCTATACTTCTCTATGGAAAAATTTGAATATTTATTGGAAAAATCCCTTAGGAAATAAAAAATATTTATTTTTTTATAATAAAAAAAACCATCTTGTAGGAGAGAGATTAATGAATTATCACATAAAAAAATTTAATAATATAAAGCTACAACAACTACCTAAGATATGTGATATTCTCAGACACAAATGAAGTTGATAAGTTTTATTTTATTCTTTTTATTTAATTTCAAAAGTCTTTTAAAAAAAAAAAAGAATTCAATAAATTATTCTTTTTTAAACCACACTTTTAAGAATAGATATTTAAATAAAAACTTTATTATTTGCTTACCAGGTAAAAGTTTAGAAAGACATTATATCAAATTGAATAATGCCAAAAATCATGATCAAATAATTATAACATGTAATAAAGCTAACAAACTTATTGACCCAAATTATCAGCTATTTACTAATAGAAAAAGATTCCTTACTTCTGATTTAAAAAAAAATAGTTGTCTTTTCTCACCCGAAATGAATAAAATCATTATAAATAAAAAGCTAACTACTCAAAAATATGATTATATTCCAAGTGTTAATTTAATATCAAATTTTTTTAATAATTTTTTATTTATTTTTAAAGATTTTATATTTACAAATAACGCGAGTTCTGGAATTACAGCTATTTCTCTGGCTATTTTAATGGGTGCAAAAAAAATCACAATTTATGGCATGGATGGATATAAGAATGATAACAATCATTTTTATTATGAGGTTGATACTAAAAACTCTATTTTTTTAAAAAAAAGGGAAAAAATTAATTCTCATCATATAGAAATACTAAAAAAAATTTCTTATATAAAAAAAATTAATTTTGAAATAATAAAATGAGTATATTAAATCAATCATTTGAAAACATAAAATTTTACTTTCTTTATATTAAAAAATTTTCAAATGGAATAATACATGGTGATCCTGGTTTTTCTAATATTTTTATTGATTATCGAGGTTCAATTATATTTATAGATACTCGAGGAAGTCAGCTAAAAAATTTTTCACTATATGGAGATATTATTTATGATTATGCAAAGATTTATCAAAGTTTAATGGGTCATGACTCCCATCTATTTAATTTTGTTCCTCAAAATAATAATAACTTAATATGTGCTTCTGAAGAAATATTTATTGAGAAATTCTCAAAAGATTATTTAGATTATTTAAAAATAATCACAGCTAGTCTATATTTAACTTTAATACCCTTTCACAAAAAAGAGTTATCAACTAAATTTTATAAACACTTTTATGAATTAATCTAAATGAAAATTTTAAAACATTTAATACCTTTTCATAATACAGACTTCAATTATATCGAAAATTTTAAATTTTATTTTCCTTATATAAAAAAATTTTCAATCCTAAGTAAAGTAATAGAATATTTCATATATGTATTAATTTATCCAATTATTGAAATGGTTAAATTTTTATATCAACTTAGCATTTTTAAAGTTCTTGCTGAAAATTATTTTATAAGTGAGCAAATTAAAATTTTTGGTTATGAATTAAAATTACCATATATCCAAATATTCAACTCTCAATTACTTGATTTAATTATTGTTACGCTACTAATCTGGGCTTTATCTATAATTATGAATTGGCGTATGAGCTTTATTCAAGAAATTAATCAACATTCAATAATTGAAGGTATGAGGTCTATTCTTTATGGACATTTATTAAAATTAGATATTGATAAATTTACAAAGATTGAAACTGGGACAATGCAAAGCATTTGGATGATGATGAGACATGTAGGTGGTTTTTTTCAAATCTCAGTCAATCTAGTTAAAAATATAATTTTAGGATTAGTAATATTAATATTAATTTTTCAATTTTTTAAAGTAAGTATAATTTATTTTAGTATTTTTATAATTTTGCTATTATTAATTAATCATATTTTTTCTAATAAGATTTTCCAAAAATCAATCTTAGTAAGCAACCTTAATAGTAAATCTATGTCGAAATTAGAAGAGCTTATCTATGCAGCCAAACTTATTAGACTTTCTCAAAAAGAAAAAATAGAACAAAAGAATTTTGATGTGTTACACGATCAAATTAAAAATAATAATATTTCCTTAGTTCTTATTAGCAATATTGCTAAGTCTATTTTACAATTTTTAACCACCATTATCATATTATTATTCGTTGTTTATATTGATTATAATAAAATTTCTATTTCTGATATTTTTGCATTTGGAGTTTTAGCTACTCGTCTAGCACCAATTGTTTCAGATTTAACTAAGTCTATAAATTATTTTTTTGAAATAACAGGAATACTTCAAAATTTAAAAGGTATTTTGAATGATAAAATTAATAATTCTGACTCAGATATCAGTGATAGAGTTATAATTAAGCAAATAGATAATATTGAATTTAAAAATATTGAATACAAGTATGGTAATAATAAAGTAATTTCAAATGCAAATCTTATACTTCAAAAAGGTAAATCATATTGTTTACTGGGGAGTAGTGGCTCAGGAAAGAGTACTTTACTTGATATAATATCGGGTTTTAGATCTACAAGTAATGGCTCTATCTTAGTAAATGATAATATACCTTTAAATGAAAATTCAAACGAAAGCTATATTAAAAATATTTCATACCTTCCTCAAGAAACGATAATATTAAATAAAAGTATAAAAGAGAATATAAATTTTTTATCAGAAGATACTTCACAAGATAATATTGATGAATTAATAAAATTTTCAGAACTAAATGATTTAATAGAGAATAAAGAAAAAGGTATTGAAACAGTTGTTGGAAATAGAGGAAATCTTTTATCAGGTGGTCAGAAACAAAGAATAGGTATCTCAAGAAGTCTTACAAAACCATTTCAAGTTTTGATATTTGATGAAGCAACAAGTAATATAGATGCAATTACTGAAAATAAAATTATTCATAATTTATTAAGATTATCAAAAGATAAAATAGCAATATTTGCTACACATAGACAAAATCTTATAAAATATTTTGATTCTGTTATTATCATTCATAATGGTGAAATATATCAGTTTAATTCTCTGGAAGAATTTAAGTTAACTAAACCAGATATTTTTAGGTTAACGATACCTAATTAAAAATGTTTTATTTCTCACATATTGATATAGTTTTTCAAATTGAACAAAAATAAAAAAATAACAATATTAGACTGTACCCTAAGAGATGGGGGGTACTATAATAATTGGAATTTTACTCTAACTCAAATTACTGATTACCTAAAAGTTATTCAAGAAATTGGTGTTGATGTAATTGAGATTGGTTTTAGATTTCCAAATCCAACTAAAAGATTGGGTATTTGCGCAAGAACTGATGATAGTTTTCTCAGAAAAATATTACCCTTAAAAAAAAAGAAGTTTGCTATAATGATAAATTCGACTGATTATATAATTGAAAATAAAGTTAATTTAGAGTTAGTTGAAAAATATTTTAATAAGCAAAATAAAATTGGAATAGATATAATTAGAATAGCATCACACTTTAAAGATTTAGAGATTTCTAATAAAATAGCTGAAAAATTAAAAGATCTTGGTTATGAGGTATGTCTGAATCTTATGCAAATCTCAGAAATAAAATTAGATAAATTAAGTAAAAAATTAAAAAAAATAAACAAATTTTTTTTCGATGTTTTTTATATAGCTGATAGTCTTGGAAGTTTACAGAACGACGATATCTTAATTTTATCAAAATTTTTATCTAAACATATAAAACTACCTATTGGAATTCATGCTCATAACAATCAAGATTTAGCTCTTTCTAATACTTTAATAGCTTCAAAAAATAATTTTAATTGGTTAGATGCAACTTTTATGGGTATGGGAAGGGGGCCCGGCAATGTAGAAACAGAAAAATTATTACTAAATATATCAAATAAAAATATGATTAATAAAATCAATTTACTATCAGGTTTTCTTTATCTTAAACACTTTGATGTTTTAAAACAAAGATTTCAATGGGGCCCAAATTTTCTCTATTATCTAGCAGGCATTTATTCAATACATCCTTCTTATATTCAAGCTTTATCAAACACTTCCAATTCACTTAAAAAAATTAAACTACTTAATAAATTAAAAGAATTACCAAATAGGAATAAATTTTATTCTTCACATATTCCAAAAAATAAAAACTCAAAAATCAAAGAATTTAAATTTGAAAAAATTAAAAATGATAAATTAATGATAATCGGTAACGGAATTAGTCTTAAAAAAAATATTTCTAAAATAAAAAAAATAATCTTGAAAGAAAAATTATGTGTCTTGCTTCTAAATCATTCCGATTATATTTCAGAAGAGTTAATTGATTATAGAATTTTATATAATCCCATTCAGATATTAGAGTCATCAAATGAATTAAATGATTATAAAAAACCAGTAATAGTTCCTAAGAATAGTATCTTTTTAAACATACTAAGTGGGAATGAAAATATTTTTTATTTTAATTATTTTTTACAAAAGACTCAATCATTTGAATCAGAGAAAAAAAATTTGACATTATTTTTTGCTAAATGTTTTATAGAAAAGTTAAAGTTAAAAAAAATATACCTAGTTGGTATTGATGGATATAAGCAAAAACCATATCAAAATAATTTAATAAGATCGATAATTGAAGATATCCAAAAAATCTCTACTGTAAACTTAGATTTTAGTAAAATTTTAAATTCTAAAATTCAGTAATAGAATATTTTTTTTAATTTAGGAAAATGAAAATATAATTTTCTTCAAAGTAAAGATAGCCGACACACTCCTTAACGATATTGAAGCATTTATCACTTATGATAAAGGCTATCAACGAGGTTTCTTTGATCGCATTAACTTTCCTAACCGAGATAAAGTTAATTAGTGCCTTTTTCTATTACTGCAAGAAAGAAGTATCGGCAAAAGTCAAAGTCCACTTATTTACCAATGTCATAATTATTTATTGTTTACATTTAAAGAATAAGATAAAAAAAAAGAAACCCAAATTTAAGATGTTTTCAAGAAATCAAATTTCAAAATTCAAAAAACTCTCCGGGAACACTCCTGGTGCTAGACACATAAAATTAAATGATATTAGATACTTTAAAAACATTTTTGTCAGTCAATCCCCTTATAGGTTAGCTGGTAGAAATTCAAAATCAATATGTAGTCGATTAGAAGACAAATTTAAAAATTTTTTAAATAGAAAACACTTTTTGTTAGTTTCAAGTGGAACTGCTGCTTTACACTTAGCCATGGAGGCGCTTAATTTAAAAATAAATGATGAAGTATTAATTCCTTCATATGGATGGACATCAGATATTTTGTCTATATTTAATGCCAAAGCTACTCCTGTATTGGTCCCGATTAATAGATCTTTGGGTATTGACCCAAATTATTTAAGTAAAGCTCTTACAAAAAAAACAAAAGCTATTATAGCTATTCACATGAGAGGTAAAGTCTGTGAAATTGATAAAATTAAAAAATTTGCAAGATTAAATAATTTACTTTTAATTGAAGACTGCTCACAATGTTTCGGCGGATCTTTAAATTCAAAAAAGGTTGGAAGTTTTGGTGACATATCTACTTTTTCATTTCAAAATAATAAATTATTAACTGCTGGTGAAGGGGGGGCTGTTGCCACTAATAACAAAAAATTATTTGATCAAATGAATAGATTTCACGACTTAGGAATGGGAAGGTCTTATGGAGAAAAAGATCCGTTAAAATATTTAACAAGAGATTTGGGCTTAAATTACCACTTTAATGAATTAGGTGCAGCACTGTTATCAAGTCAATTTGAAAAAAAAAACTTAATACTTAAAAATTTAAAAATTAATTATAAAAAAATTAAAAGACTTTTTTATGAAATCAAAGAGAATAATCCAGATTTTGAATTTTTAATTCCTAATGAAGTAAAAAAAATAAAAAATAACAATGCTTTTTTTGTTGTTCAGAATTTGAAATTTAAGCATATAAATTTTATTTCTAAAACTTTTGATAAAAATAAAATTCATTTTTATCCAATGAAAAATCAGGATGGTCATAATTATTTAAGTTGGATAAATTTTATGAAAAGAAATAATATAAAATTTAGGGTAATAGAACCCAACATAACAAGAGATATTCTAGAACATTCATTATTTATTGAGGTTAATTCAAAATTATAGATTTTAATCAATTTATTTTTTATTTTATCAAATGACTTTTAAAGTAGATCATAAAATTAGAGAATATGTTGATAATTATGAAATATTTTTAGAAAAAAATAAAATTTTTCATTCTAGATCAATAAATGTAAATAATTATCTTTATCCAATTTATTTTTATAAGAAAGGTGATATATATATTTCTAGCACCTCAGTATTTGAATTAATTAAATTTAAAAAAAGTTACTCTAGAAATTTCTATTTTACAACAAACCATTTTTATCGACCTTCATATAATACAATTGATCAAAAAATTAAGAGATTTAGATCAAAAACTACTAGCTCTTATCAATTAGAAGATGAAGATCAAATAGCAAATATAGGTGCAAATCTTATGCAGGACTATATCACTGAAATTGAAAACCTTTTTCCTGAGTATTTACACCTATTACTTATGGGAGGAAAAGATAGTCAAAACATTCTTTTATGCAAAAGAAACAAAAAATGGATAGTATTTTCAGGTGAACCTAATACTGAAAATAGTTTAAATTTTATTCAAGAAAACAATTTAGAAACTCATGAATTTATCAGGGGTCTTCCAGAGGCTAATGATAAATATTATGAAAACGAGGTCCTCTATTCAGACTGTCTTTATGACTTAGCCCATGTTAGATGGGTAGCTCAAATCAAAGAAATTGTGGATAGATATGATGGTAAAATAATTTTATGGTTGGGCACAAATGGTGATGGCTTGTTCTCTATGAATAATAATCATAGAGATAAAGACTATTATGTCGTTCAAGATCTCCATGTAGCTACTTCCCAAGGAGTTCTCCATCAAGCTTATAAAAATATTCTAAATATACCTGTATTGAGTCCTTATCACTCTCCAAGAATGATTAAAGAGTTGATTTGTAAATTTGATCCTTACTATATAAAAGATAGCTTGGATATAAGGCCAAGAGTTGGGGAAATTTTATTTGGAAAAAAGGTTAAGTATCCAGAATCAAATCCTACCCCTCCAGTTTATTTAAGGAAAAGAAGCAAAGACATTAACATTTATGAAAGTGAATTGATCAAACTTAATATCCATATGGAAAGATATATTATAATCTCATTTTTTTATAATAAATTAGATTTTATTTTAACACTATTGGATAGACACTCAAATAAAAGAAGAAAGCATATATCAAAAGTACTCTTTCCTTTAAGAAAATTTTTATCTATTTTCATCCCTGTTTTAAAAATTAATAGACATGACATGGCAAAATTAGAGAGAAAATGAGTAATTTTAAAAAGTTAAGAAATTTTTGTATAAACTTGGCCAAGAGATGCGATTAAATACCTTTTTTGAGTGATCAAATATTATCGAATAACTTATGAATGAATAAAATTATTTTACCATTTACCTATTTTTATAAATCAATTTTATTATACTTTTTATATTTTTTTTTCAAAAGTAAAAAAAAAAGTTGCAATATATGTGGCTCTAAGAGCTTTTCAATCTTCTTTACATCAAGAAATTATTTAAAAAAACTAAGAATAGTAAAATGTAATGAATGCAATATTAAATATCAAAATCCTCAATTATCTAATAATGGATTAAATATTTATTATAAATATGTTTATAGATTTGATTATATTTTTAGATCTAGAGATAATTTGTTTAAAAGAGAACAAAGAAGAGGTAATTATATTATCAAATACTTAATTCAAAACAATATCTCACTCAATGGAAAAAAAATATTTGAAATAGGAACTGGTTGTGGAGGTATTATTAACCAATTTAAAATTCAATATAATGCTCAAGTAGAAGGAATTGATTTAGATGAAAAAACTATTAAATATGGAAAACATAAAGATTTAAACTTAAAATTAAATAATTTAGAAAGCTATATTGCTAATACTAAATTTGATATAATAATATTATCCCATATCATTGAACACATATCTGATTTAAATAGTTTTTTAAAAAGTTTAAATAAATTATCTCATACGAAAACAATTTTTTACGTCGAAGTTCCTGGCTTACAAAATCAAAAAGTAGTTGACCGTAATTATTCTATTCAGCCTGGACACTTATTTTATTTTGATCAAGCTTCACTTTACCAGATACTTTCAAATAATAACTTAAGAATAATTAATCAAAATAATATAATACAAATGATATTAGAACATGATGCATAACTATATTTTTGTCTACTTATCTCAAAAGATACTATTTTTAAAATTGCGTATATGGTCTGTTAATTATAGAAATATAAATTATAAAAAAGTGAAATATAAACTATTTGGTGAGAATACAAGATCCTATATTAATTATCATCAATACGACACTCACTATCATTGTGATCAAATATTATAAATGGGACTCATTGCTAAAGAATATAAATTTGACAAAAAAAATTTTTTTATCTTTATTAGTGTTTTTATTTCTTTTAAAAAATTAAAAAAAAATTTTGAAAAAAAACTATGATTAAAGTCTATTTTATTGTTGAGTCAAATAAATGGATTCAATTCAATAAATATATTTATTATAAAAAATATATAAAATCAGTAAATTTAATTCCAATTAAAATAAATTATTTTAGTTTTTTATGGTCAATTGGTTTTTTTCGAAATAAATATATTATTTTCTCTTCTTGGAGATTAGCTATAAATCTTATAAATAAAAAAAAGTTTAAAGATCATCATTTTAAGAATTTTATGGCTTGTGTTACAAGTCACTCAAATTTAAATGATAATTTATTAAACAATAAAACAAAAAGTAAACAACAAAAAAAGGCAATAAAAATATTGTCAAAGTTTAAAGTAGTCA
>MDTG01249376.1_pt1 | contig 12963 bp, 13 predicted proteins | sample 811421 | NCBI WGS metagenome assembly MDTG01 (sample SAMN05326645, study PRJNA326480) | marine metagenome | isolation source: seawater | place: Pacific Ocean: South East | collected 2011
AGGAGACGTCCTGTGGCTAAAAGAGATTGTTATGATGTCTTAGGTATTCCGAGAGGAGCTTCAAAAGATGACATTAAAAAAGCTTACAGAAAATTAGCACTAAAATATCATCCAGACAAAAATAAAGGTGATAAAGCTTCGGAGGAAAAGTTTAAAGAAGCAAGTGAAGCATATCACATACTTTCAGACGACAAAAGAAAAGCAAACTATGATCAATTCGGTCATGCAGCATTTGAAGGGGGCGGAACCGGTGGCTTTCAAGGTTTTGGAGGTTTTGATAGTTCGTCATTTTCAGATATCTTTGAAGATTTCTTCAGTGACTTCGGTGGAGGTTCTTCTCGGAGAACAAGTAACAGAGGAAATGATTTAAGATATGATGTCGGTATAAGCTTAGAAGATGCTTATAGGGGTACCGAAAAAAATGTGAGATACACTACATACAAATCCTGCAAGTCTTGTTCGGGTAGTGGTGCAGCAAAAGGATCTAAGCCAATAAGATGTGATTACTGCTCAGGGAGAGGAAAGGTAAGAACAAATCAAGGGTTTTTCACAGTTCAACAAACGTGTCCACAATGTAGTGGTTATGGGGAAATGATTGGTACGCCTTGTAACAGTTGTAGTGGTAATGGAAAAGTACAAGCTAACGAAAATGTTACAGTCAAGATCCCTAAAGGAGTTGATGATGGAACAAGAATAAGACTATCTGGTAAAGGTGAAGCGGGTTCGAAAGGAGGTTCTAGTGGAGATTTATACTTATTTGTATCTATAGATAATCATAATATCTTTAAAAGGTCAGAAGAAAATTTATATTACGAATTACCAATTTCTTTTTCAGACGCAGCATTAGGAACTTCGATAGAAGTGCCTTCAATTGATGGAGGTAAATCTAAAATAAAAATTCCAGCAGGAACTCAACATGGCAAACAGTTTAGATTAAAAGGTAAAGGCATGCCAATTCTTAGAAGAAATTTTTTTGGTGATCTCTATATTAGAGTAGTAACTCAAGTACCAACTTCACTATCAAAAAGACAAAAGGAAATATTAGAAGAATTTAATGATATCGAAAACGATAAACCAAATCCAGTAATTAAAAGCTTTTTTGAAAAAGCTAAAAAATTCTGGAAAAAAACTTAAATTAAATGGAAACTAGTCAAATAATGTCTGCAATTTTTCTTATTGCAGTCCTAACATTAATCTTACCCAGTTTTTTATCCACCAATAATAAGTTAAAACAGTTTTTAAGTAATTTATCTATCTGGACTATAATTGTACTAGTGATTATTGTAGTTATTTATTTAATTAGATAATGAAAAAAATTAATTTAGCCATATCCGGATGCATGGGTAGAATGGGTCAACAACTCATTAAATCAGCTCATAAAAATAAAGCGTTTAAACTTGTTTCATTAACTGAAAATAAAAAAATAAATAAAAAGATTCTAGGAATAAATCCTGAGACTAATTCACCAAATTCTTTTAGAAAAGCAAATATAATTATTGATTTCACTGTACCTAAATGCACATTAGAAATACTCAAAATTGCATCTATACAAAAGAAAAAAGTTGTTATTGGAACAACTGGTTTCACAAAGAAAGAAGAAAAATTAATCAAAAGGTATTCAAAAAAAATTTCCATTCTAAAGGCTGGAAACATGAGTCTAGGAGTAAATTTATTAATGTTTTTAACTGAAGTAGCCTCAAGATCTCTTGGTAAAAATTTTTTAAGTAAAGTTTACGAAGTTCATCATAAACATAAGAAAGATTATCCGTCAGGTACTGCTTTAATGTTGGGCAGGGGGATAGCTAATGGTAAAAAAAAAGAATTTTATAGTTTAATTGGTAATAAATATTTGAATAAAAAATCATTTCCTTATGGAAGAAAAATCAATTTTAATTCAATAAGAAAAGGAGAAGTAATCGGAGAACATGAGGTGACTTTTTCTAGTGGCAAAGAAATAGTAACTTTAAACCATGAGTCTTTTGATAGAGCTCTTTATTCAGAGGGCGCATTGGCTGCAGCTAAATGGTTAATCAATAAAAAACCAGGTCTATATTCAATGAGAGATCTTTTGAACTTTAAGTGAATAACAAAGATAAATCCAAGATTATTGTTAGAATTTTAAATAAAACTTATCCAAAAGTTCCTATTCCACTTAATTATAAAAATACATTTACACTTTTAATATCTGTGCTTCTTTCTGCGCAATGTACAGATGTCAATGTAAATAACGTGACAAAAAAGATTTATCCAAAATATAATAAACCTAATCATTTTGTAAAATTAGGGAGAAAAAAAATTGAAACTTTAATTAAGAAAATTGGAATATTTCGGGTTAAAGCAAAAAGTATTTATTATTTGTCTAAAACATTAGTTGAAAAATATAAAGGTAAAGTACCAAAAACATATGAGGAACTTGAGCAATTGCCTGGTGTTGGGCACAAAACAGCCAGTGTGGTGATGTCACAGGGTTTTGGATTTCCTGCTTTTCCTGTTGATACACACATCCATAGACTTGCTCAAAGATGGGGTCTTACTAATGGAAGAAATGTTTTACAAACAGAAAAAGATTTAAAAAAAATCTTTCCTAAAAAAAACTGGAACAAATTACATCTTCAAATTATTTGGTATGGTCGAGAATATTGCAAAGCTAGAGATTGTCATGGAATAGCTTGTAAAATTTGTAAAAGCTGTTATCCAAATAGAAAAAAGCCAATAAAAACTAAAAAAGCATAAAATATATATGAAAATTTTGGGCATCGGAAACGCAATAGTAGACGTTATTTGCAAAGTAGAAGAAGATTTTTTAAAAAGAAATTCTTTAACAAAAAGTACGATGAAACTCGTAGACGAAAATGAATTCAAAAAGTTGCTTTCAAATCTTAAAATTGAGGAAACGATAGCAGGTGGTTCGGTTGCTAATTCTATCGTAGGTCTTGCTCAATTGAAAAATCATGTTGGTTTTATTGGTAAAGTAAGTGACGATAAACTAGGTGCTAAATACGAGAAAGGACTAAAAAAAGAGAATGTAGAATATTTTTATTCAAAAAAAAAAGAGATGGCTCCTACAGGGACTTGCCTAATATTAATTACCCCTGACTCTGAAAGGACAATGGTAACCTTTCTAGGTATTGCAGGTAAAATAGAAGAAAAAGATATTGATATTAATGCTGTTAAAAAAAGTGAAATTTTATTTCTTGAAGGTTATTTATGGGATGAGGGTAAACCTAGGAAAGCTTTTGAAAAAGCGATTAAAAATGCTAACAAAGTAGCAATGTCTCTTTCAGATTTGTTTTGTGTTGAAAGACACAAGTCTCATTTTTTAGATTTAGTTAAAAATAAATTAGACATTACTTTTGCAAATGAACAAGAATTTATGTCTTTAACCAACTCTAAAAAATTTGAAGAAATCATTCAATTTTGTAAAAAAATAAAAAAACTTATAATCATAACAAGAGGGGCAAAAGGTGCCGTGGCAATAAATAAAGAGGAAGTATTCGAATGTTCTGCTGAAAAAAATCTTAAAATTATCGATTTAACTGGAGCGGGCGATTTATTTGCAAGTGGTTTTCTAGATAATTATATTAAGGGTAAAACAATAAAGGAGTGTTTAGAACAGGGAACTCAAATGTCATCTAAAATCATTCAAACAATTGGAGCTAGATTAAAATAAATTATCTTTTTTTTCTTTTAAAACTGCCTTTGCCTTTTTTTGGCTTGATAACTCTCTTACGGTATTTTTTACTGAATAGATCCAAAGCTATTTTGTTCCTTTTTTTCAAATATAATATCCTTCCTTGTCATTACATATAAACTTATTATCAAAAAATTTTTCACTAATTTTTTTTCTAAGTCTATAAATATGTGTTTCTACGGTGTGCGTGTCAGCATCTGAAGAATAGTTCCAAACTAATGACAATATATCATTCTTTGAAATCGGTTTTTTAGAATTTATAAATAATTCAATTAATTGAATTTCTTTTTCAGTTAAAACTACAAAAGTATTATCTTTTATTAGCTTCTTTTCATTTTTATCTAATTTATATAGTTTTACATTTATCGAGGAATTTTTATTAAATTTTCTTTTCGCAATACCATCTTCTACAACTCTGTTAATCTCCTTTATTGACGTTGGAAGTGTTAAGATATGATCAAAATTCTTTTCCCTAACATTTTTATTTTTTGAACAAACCAATATTTTTAAACATTCTTGCGATCCTGTTATAAGTTTTTCAAACTTCTTCAGGTCGTCTTCGTGACAAATAAAACCGTCATAATCTAAATTGTCAAGATCTTTTAAAATCTTAGAATTTATGATTAAGTTAAACTTTAAATATGGTTGAAGTTCATTTATTGTTGAGATGAAACTGTTAGGACCATGTATTAGAACATTTATTTTATGCATATATTTATTAATAAAAAATACCTTTTTTTTAAAAATAATAAAGTAAAATGTGTAGTAGGTAAAAAAGGAATTGGTAAAAAACAAAAAGAAGGAGATCAGATTACTCCTAAAGGTATTTTTAAAGTAAAAGAAATTTTATATAGAAAAGATAAAGTAAATGAATTGAGATCTAAAATTAAAAAGATACCAATAAAAAAAAATATGGGATGGTGCGATGATCCTTTATCTAAAGATTATAATAAACTAATTAAATATCCTTTTAATTACAGATCAGAAAAACTTTACAGATCTAATAATATCTACGACATTATATTAGTCTTAGATTATAATATGCGACCAATTATAAAAAATAAAGGAAGTGCAATTTTCATTCATATTGCAAACCATAAATTTGAACCTACAAGAGGATGCGTGGCTATAAAAAAGAAAGAATTAAAAAAAATTATTAAAGCAATTACAAAAAAAACAAAAATTATTATTAACTAAGACCTTTTGCCAAAAATAGAGCTTCCTATTCTAACGAATGTAGCATTGGATTTTATAGCATCTTCATAATCCGATGACATGCCCATACTAATTTCTTTGAGACCTAAAGATTTATTTAGATAATTTAAATGTTTAAAATATTTATTATGATTCTGATCATTCGGAGGAATGATCATCAACCCTATAACAGATAGTTTTTTTTCTTTAGTACAATAATTAAAAAAAGCTTCAAGTTCATTTTCTGGTATGCCTGATTTCTGCGTCTCATTACCAACATTAACCTGGATAAAATATTTAAGTTTTTTTTCATTATTTTTTTCAAAATTTGAGAAAATATCGGCAAGTTTAGGACTATCTAATGAGTGTATATAATCAAATAATTCAGCTGCAATCTTAGCTTTGTTACTTTGAAGTTTGCCGATCATGTGCAATTGAAGATTTTTTCTTTTCTGTTTAATATCCTTCCATTTTGCAATCGCCTCTTGAACTTTATTTTCTCCAAAATGAATGTGGCCATATTCGACAAGTGGCATTATATGTTCTAATGGAAATGTCTTGCTAACCGCTATAATATTAACTTTATTTTTAGAGTTTAAATCATTTATATTAGAATTTATTTTATTAATTCTATCTATTATTGTATTCATATGTTTATTCTTAAAAATAAATATTTTTTAATTATTGAAAATATAAACGATATTAATTTATCAGATATAAAAAGATATAATAAGTTTTTAATCATCTATAGAAATAATAAAAATATTAATAATATTAAAGATTTACTCAATTTTAGAAAGAAATGTAAATTAAAATTTATAAAATTTTTTGTAGCAAACGATCTCAAATTGGCAATCAAACTAAATGCAGATGGGATTTATTTATCTTCAAAAAATAAAGAATTCAAACCGCTTAATGTTAGAAGAAATAATTTTGATATCATAGGCTCTGCTCACAATTCAAAAGAAATTCATTTAAAGGAAAAACAACAATGTAAGTATATTCTTCTTTCTAAATTATTTACAGTAGATTATGATAAAAAAGCATATACACTAGGTCCGGTCAAATTTAATAAATTCACCCAGAATAGTAAAAACAAACTTGTTCCATTGGGTGGTATTAAATTATCTAATTTGAACTATCTTAAAATTATAAAATCTGAAGGTTTTGCAGTCTTATCAGAAATAAAAAAAAAGCCGGTTAAAATAATTAACCGGCTTTTTTAAATTTAGATCAATAATTATTAAAACGATGTTTTAATACTTAGAGTTCTTGTGTCATCATCTGATCCAGATGAATAACCATTGTTAGCTGTTTTCGCATCTTGGAAACCAAGAGTTAAACCACCTACTGTGTAAGCAATGTTTAACGCTTCTGTTTCTTGTTCAATTTGCGTACCTGCGTTAGCGTGTTTCACTGATTCAATTAAGTTGTATGAAATAGCGAAGTCATCGTTAACTGCGTAAGCTATACCTAAAATATCATCTTTGTAGAATAATTTAGTTCCATCTGCTGTTGATAATGGAGCGTAAGCTTTTTTCTGGTAACCAACTGAAAGAGGTCCAACTGGCATTACTACTGCAATTGTACCACCTTCTTTAGCTTGGTAAGAAGTCGCTTCTGGGTCACTGTTTTCGTAACCTAAAGTTACTTTAGCACCACCTAGTGGAGTATTACCAATTACTGGTAATCCGCCTAAAGGTATGCCAACGTTAACTGATTGAGCGCTTTTCTTTGCAGCGCCTGCTGCACCTGAAGCTGCTTTTTCATTATTCGTTGTACCATCTAGTCTTGGGTAGTAACTGTAAGATACAGATATACCTGTACCCATTATGTCACCGTTGCTGTATTTTAAGCTCATTGATCCGTCCATACCTGAACCGAAGTCAGTTGAGTATGTTCCTGATCCTGAACCGTTAGCTTCTTCAAAAGCTGATGGTGTAATGTCATCCACTGCGTTAGCTGAGTCACCGGCATTACCAATTGTAATTGTTCCCATGTCTGTAGCTAATGCGTATGTGTGGTCTGCACCTGAGTCACCTAAGAAAGTTCCATCAGTTGCAAGAGACATTGTTACAGTTCCGAAGTCTGTGTCTGTTGAACCCGATAGTTTGATATCTGTATTCATACCTAATGGGTTACCAGTAACATCATCAACTTCTGACTGATAAGTAGCTTGCATTGAACCAGTTACTGACAATTCACCTGCTTGCACAGATGTAAATGCGAATAAACCAGCAATTAAAGCTACGATTGTTTTTAATTGTTTCATTTTTACTCCTTATTTAATAATTAAATATAAAGTTTTATATTTAGTGAGTTTTTGTAGCTTTTTTTGCTTAAAAATTGTTAAATAATTAGCTATTTATCTTGTTTTTTTGTTAATTGTGCTATTTTTGCAACAGTTAAAAATCCTATAAAATTTGCGACTTTTAGCTTATTTAAGTTGTTATTTATATTATATTTTTAGATACAACAGTATTAGAATATCAAATCAATGAAAAAATACATTAATTTTCTTATTTTAACTGTTTTAACTTTTGCTTTAAGTGTCTCTTTAAACGGCTGCCAAAAACTAAAAGATTTTCATAAGCCAGTCGATCTACGTAAAACTCCATTGGACCCAGATGCAAAAGCAAGAAAAAATATCGAAGAAGGCCGGGGAATTTCACTTAAAGGGCTGGGCAATAGAAAAACAACCTACGAATTTAGCACATCTAATCCTATGTGGAGAGCTTCTTTAGAAACTTTAGATTTTATTCCTTTAACAACTGTAGATTATTCTGGTGGAATGATTATCACCGACTGGTATTCCGAAGGAAGTGGTAATGAAAATCAATCATTAAAGATTTCTGTAAGATTTTTATCGAATGAAATTAGATCTGAAAGTCTTAAAGTAATAGTGCATAAAAAAAATTGTAACGCTTCCAATAATTGTTCCATTTCATTGTTACCAGAAAACTCAAAAATCAAAGTCGAGCTTCTTTCTGTAATTCTAAAAAAAGCTGCGCTGCTAGAAGTTGAAGATAAATCCACAAAAAAAAAGTAAATTAATTTTATATGGAACGCTATAATTTCTCGAAAGTTGAAAAAAAATGGCAAAAAAAAAATTCAGCTACATCTGTAACAAATAGTAAATCTAAAAAAAAATATTATTGTCTAGAAATGTTCCCTTATCCCTCAGGAAAAATCCATATGGGTCATGTGAGAAATTATACAATTGGTGACGTTATAGCTAGATACAAGTTTATGAATGGTTTTAATGTTTTGCATCCGATGGGATGGGATGCTTTTGGATTGCCAGCTGAGAATGCATCTAAACAGAATAGATTACATCCAAAAATTTGGACGAATAAAAATATAACAATAATGAAAAACCAATTAAAAATGCTTGGTTTATCAATAGATTGGAGCTTTGAAATATCTACTTGTGACAAGAATTATTACAAACATCAGCAAGCTTTATTTATTGATTTTTATAATAAAGGTTTAATTTCTAAAAAAGAAACATACGTTAATTGGGATCCAGTTGAAAACACAGTCTTAGCTAATGAACAAGTAATCAATGGAAGGGGGTGGAGATCTAATGCCATTGTGGAGAGAAAAAAACTCTCTCAATGGTTTTTCAATATTACAAAATTTTCTCATACATTATTAGAAGATTTAGATACTTTAATTGGCTGGCCCGAAAAAGTTAAATTAATGCAAAAAAACTGGATAGGAAAATCTATTGGTTGTGAAATAGATTTTAAAATACAAAACGATACTGACAAAATAAAAGTATTTACAACAAGACCAGACACAATTTTTGGCGCAAGTTTTCTCGCTCTCTCTGTAGATCATAAGCTAAGTAAAAAATTTTTAGACTCAAAAGAATTTATTAAATTTAAAAGTGACTGCGATAAAACTGGGACAACAGAAGAGGCCCTTGCTAATGCTGAAAAGCTTGGGTTCAACACAGGTTTGAGTGTAACACACCCTTTTATCAAAGATAAACAAATACCAATTTATTTTGCAAATTTTGTTTTAATGGATTATGGAACAGGAGCTATATTTGGTTGTCCAGCTCACGATCAAAGAGACTTCGAATTTGCAAAAAAATATAATTTACATATTATAGAAGTAGTAGCTTCTGAAGACCAGAAACCCGATAAAGTTCTAAAGGAAGCGTATACTGGTGGAGGAAAAATAGTCAATTCTGATTTTCTTAATGGCTTAGATGTTGATGCAGCTAAGGAAAAAATAATTAAAATTATTGAAGAAAAATCTTTAGGAAAGAAAAAAACTTTATTTAGATTAAAGGATTGGGGTGTTTCCAGACAAAGATATTGGGGATGTCCAATACCGATGATCTACTTGGAAGATGGCAGTGTAGTTCCTGTAGAAAAAAGCGAACTTCCAATTGAATTACCAGAAGATATTGATCTCAACTCTCAAGGAAACCCTTTGAATAATCACCCAACTTGGAAGCTCACCACTCACAAATCGACTGGAAAAAAAGCAATAAGGGAAACTGATACGTTAGATACATTTGTAGATTCATCTTGGTATTTTTTAAGATTTTGCTCTCCTAATTTTAATAAGTCACCTTTTGATGAAAAAAAAATTGATTATTGGATGCCAGTAGATCAATACATAGGAGGAATTGAACACGCAATTTTGCACCTGCTTTATTCTCGCTTTTTTACAAAAGCTATTAAAGAATGTAATAAAAATTTTAATATTACTGAACCATTCAAAAATTTGTTTACACAAGGCATGGTATGTCATGAGTCTTATAAAGATATTAATGGTAACTGGTTGTATCCAGAGGAGGTAGAAAGAATCGACTCAAACAATGTTATTAAAAAAAGTGATAAAACAAAGGTTGTAATCGGAGACCCAGAATCAATGTCTAAGTCAAAAAAAAATACGGTTGATCCTGAAACTATGATAGAACAATACGGTGCAGATTCTGTGAGATGGTTTATTTTATCTGACAGTCCTCCTGAAAAAGACATACAATGGTCTGATAGTGGAGTTGTTTCAGCGAACAAATTTTTACAGAAAATTTGGAATCTTTGTTTCATAATATCAAAACGTAATGAAAAAAAAGTTGATCAAAATCTTGATAAAAAGTTTTTCTCTAAAATAAACACCTATGTTTATAAAATTGATAATTCAATTAAGAATTTTAGATTTAATGTTTGTATTGCTCAGTTTTACGAAATTTATAATTTTTTAAAAGATAACATTGAAACAAATATAAGCAATAAAACTATCAATGAAAGCTTAATAAAAATTATTAAACTGATGATCCCTCTTGTTCCACATCTGTCTTATGAATGTTTGGAGTTGCTAGGGTGCAAAAATACGAATATTTGGCCCGAAATTACTGGTGAAAATCTCTTTGAAGAAATAAAATTAGCAGTTCAGGTTAATGGAAAAACACGAGATGTGATTAATATAAAAAAAGATTTAATGGAAAAAGAAATAAATGAAATTATAATTAAAAATTCCAAAGCGAAAAAATATATTGAGAATAACCAAATAGAGAAAATAATTTTTGTTAAAAATAAAATAATCAACTACATAATTGAGAAAAAATGAAAAACCTAAAAATAATTTTTATAGCTTTATTATTAACAAATTGTGGTTTTAAAGTAATCGATAAATCTAAACTAAACAACTTTAGTATCGCAGAAATTTCTACACAAGGTGACAAGAGAGTAAATTTTAATTTAAAAAATAAATTAAATTTCGCTTCCAATGAAGATGAAAAAAGATTGATAAAAATTTCCTTAGAAACAATAAAAAATAAATCTGTTAAAGAGAGAAATATAAAAAATGAAATAACGAAATATCAAATTAAAATTAAAATTATTGTAACTTGCTACGAGATATCGAGTGGAAAAGAAATACAATTCGTAAAATCAGATACTGGTGATTATAGTGTTTCTAGTCAGTATTCACAGACAATCAATAATGAAAAAAAATTAGTTCAATTATTAACAGACTATTTAGCCGAACAAATTCTTGAGGAACTTACTATCAAAATCAATGATTTATAAAAGTTATTTAATTGAACAGAATTTAAACAATTTAAAAAGTACATTAACATTGTTTTACGGTGAAAATATCGGTTTAAAAAAGGACTTTAAAGACTTAATAAAATTTAGCAATAAGGAATGTGAAATAATAAATTTTACTCAAGAGCAAATATTAAAAAATGAAAATATCATTTTCAACGAAATAAATAATATTTCTCTATTCGAAAAAGAAAAAATAATTTTTATAGAAAACTCAGATGATAAAATTCTTGAGACAATTGAACAAATAAATGAAAATTTAAAGAATACTAAAATTTTTATTTTTGCAGATGTTTTAGAAAAAAAATCAAAATTAAGAAGTTACTTTGAGAAGTCTAAACATTTTGGAGTGGTGCCTTGTTATCAAGACAATGAGATAAGTTTAAAAAAGATTATAAATCAAAAACTAAGGGGGTTTGATGGATTAACTCCTTTTAATACAAATTTGATATTCGATAATTGTGATATGGATAGATCTAAATTATTGAATGAATTGGATAAAATTAAAACTTTATTTGCTGAAAAAAAGATAGATACAGAAAAACTACAAAAAGTTCTTAATTCTAAGAGTAGCGATAATTTTAATAATCTAAAAGATGTAGCTTTAGTGGGAAATAAATTAAAAACAAACAAATTATTAAGTCAAACTGTAATTGAGTCTGAAAAAACAATGTTTTATTTAAATATGATAAATCAAAGACTCGATAAATTAATTGAAATAAATCAAAATGAAATAAAGGATACTGCTAGCGTAATAGATAAAATAAAACCACCTATATTTTGGAAAGACAAACCGATGGTCTTAGAGCAAGCCAAAAAATGGTCATTAGAAAAGACAAAGAAACTAAGAGAAGAAACATATAATTACGAAGTTTATATTAAGTCAAATTCTGTAGTTAATAAGGATATTTTAATTAAAAAATTGATGATCGATATTTGTGAATTAGCTAATTCTTAGTTAGTAAATCTGAAATTAAATCAAACTGATCTAAGTCTTTATATTCGATTGTGACTTTACCCGAGTTGTTTTTTTTATTTAATATATTTACTTTTAAACCAAGAGATTTTTGAATCTTCTCTTGAGCTTTTAATATATTTGCGTCAAATATTTTCTCCTTAAAACTACCTTTTTTATTTCTGACTAAATATTCTACTTTTCTTGCACTGTAGTTTTTTGCTACAATTTCTTCAGCGATGCTTGACGCGTTAGAAATTCCAATTAAAGGCCTTGCTTGACCAGAGGTCAAAGTACCTTCTTCCAGCATAGATATTACATCGGTTGGTAAAGTTAAAAGTCTTAAAGTATTACTTACATGGCTTCTACTTTTTGACATTAGCTTAGAAATACTTTCATGATCATATTTAAATTCTTCATTCAACCTTTTATAACCTTTGGCTTCTTCGATTGGACTTAAATCGTCTCTTTGAATATTTTCAACAATGGCTACCTCTAAAGATTCTACATCACTTAAATCTAAAATAGTAACAGGTATATCGTGCAGTCCTGCTCTTTGAGCCGCTAACCATCTTCTTTCACCAGCAATAATTTCGTATTTTCCAGACTCTTTCTTACTAGGTCGAACGGCTATAGGCTGTATTATCCCATTTTTTCTTATAGAATTAGCCAATTCCTCGAGTTTTTCTTCCCTAAAATTCTGTCTTGGTTGATAAGGATTTCTGCTTAATTCACTTATAGAAACTTTAGTTGATAGATTTTTATCTTGTGGTTTATCGATTGGTTTATCATCTCCAAATAAAGCAGATAAACCTCTTCCTAATCCTTTTTTTTTTCCAGAGTTCACGCGGCACTTTCTATCTGATTATTTTTCATAAATTCTTCAGCTAATTTGAAATATGATTTACTTCCAACACAATTTTTGTCATAAATAACACAAGGTTGCCCGTGAGATGGTGCCTCTGACAACCTCACGTTTCTTTGAATAACAGTTTGATAAACTTTTTCTTTAAAATAATTTCTTGCTTCACGATCTACTTCAGACGAAAGCTTAT
>MDTG01371056.1_pt1 | contig 12963 bp, 4 predicted proteins | sample 811421 | NCBI WGS metagenome assembly MDTG01 (sample SAMN05326645, study PRJNA326480) | marine metagenome | isolation source: seawater | place: Pacific Ocean: South East | collected 2011
TAATATATATATTAAATATTCAAATAACACGCAAACGTTTTCAGTCAAAGGTGATTTTAATGGTCAAACTTATGAAACCGATTGTATAAATAATATTTCCGATGTTTACGTATTGCATTCTTTTGTTCATTATACGCGGCAGAGTTTAACACTTAATAATTTCGCATTGCATTACTTTTTAAATGTAGGCGGCAATTTTGACAGACATGGGCAATCAAACATTTCCATGGAGGAGAGCGGAAATAGTGTCAATAGTGACGGATTTGAAAGTATCCAAATACAAACGGAAAACCAAAATATAAAATATTCAGGAAGACTAAGTGACTCAGTAGTATTGGATGTATTGCATTTTGGAGACGATGGTTCAACGAATGAAGTAGTAGAGATCACAGGTGCGCAATTCCTAACACTTTATAATTTCGACATTTTAGACGAATTTTATCGTAGTGTAATGCCGTCTGTCTTGACGGATTTTTTTGAAAGTAATAATGTACAGATTTTGCCAGGGAGTGTACCTATTATACATAATCATTCTCCGTCCTTTGATGGTTTTACTATCAAAGTAGATGTGGAGTATGAGTCAGATGTCAACCTAAAGCATTATTTAACATTTAAGTCGGGTGGGGGGAAAGTGTATAATGGTGAACATCGGCTTAATATTTCAGGTGCAAGTCCAGCAGTCGGAACACTCCCTACCAATGTTATACCGGCTTTACTAGAATCTCTACCGAGTGTTGAACAAATAACTTTAGGAACACATATGTTGAAATCGTACATCTTAGTTGAACCAACGGTGATTTACGATAAAGTATCTGGAAATTTCAACACAGGAATCCCACATGATAGAGTTCATTTGGTTCACAATGCATACGAAAACTTTAATAATTCATTTTTCTTGTCCACAAAAGAAATTGAAATATTGGTTGAAGAAGTAAATGTTCTTTTTGACGATACATTTTATGATCCAATTTATGATACACACAATGGGTTTCAAATAGCTATACAGACGAATAGCGATAGAGTTATTGAAGGAGAATTAGTTGTAAAAGGTCTGCCTCAAGGTGATGTAGTTAGAGATTTTACTATTCCAACTCCGAGCACGACTTTTCCGAGCGACGGAAGTTTATTGGACGGATTTCGATATCGATTCTTTAATTTTTCATCCGTTGAATTTTTATTAGACGCTACGGCGGAGTATGAATATGATTTCTCTTTATATTTCAAATGCCATAATCTACAAATTATAAAAAATGGTGTGCTTATGCAGGGGGGGACAATTGATCATATTCGTAATCCGAGTATGACTGGTGTCGATAGAACGTTTACTTATACACGCTTTGGAATAACTGACGTGATTCTTACTAATAATGAAACGACCAATGGAGCAATACTTAATTATAACATCACCATATTACCTAGTTATGTTACCTCATTTGATGTTACTTTAAGATCGGAATTAAACAACGTAGAGAAAATTTTAGTTAGTCAAAGTGAGACCAGCGCTTTAGTTTTTGATCAGATTACTCGTTTGGAACAGGGGACACCACCCGATGATCCAATAGAATTAACATTTATTATGCAAGGTTTTTTGCAATTAAGAGTATATTATAATGGTAATGGTAGTTCTAAGACTGTAAGCAATGTAGCTGTAGTGAATGACCAAGCTTATATAGAACATGAAATCATGCATATAAATGAATTGGTTCCCAGATACCGAAAGGGTAAAGTGTATTCTAGTTTTACCCAAAACAGAGTGACTGGAAAAGATGCTCTGTGGTCTTTCTTCTATGGTTACTATAATTCGTCGGTACCTAACTTTACTAACCGCTTGACCGTTTACGATATACAGCAACTACGTCTTCCCGATTCAGAATTCTTCGATTCTATCGTCTTCTACGATTATGCGATGGACGGTTTTAAACCTTCAGTAATAGGCGGACATGAAGGTGTGTACGTGTATTTATATTTCAATGAACCAAAACCCGTTGTAGCTCTGCGTATTATGGATGGAGGAAAAGAAAAACATAGTCATGTAGCTGATCCGCTCTATCCCAGTCAGGGACCAGTTATACCTCAAGAAGTTCGTATGTGGTGTTTAAAAGCTGCGTATAGCGATGTCAATTTAGCAACACTTTTTCTCGGTTACGACTGTGGTGATACATGCCAAGAAGGAATTACTAAAGAACTTTGGGAAAGTAACAGAGATGAACATTTCGAAGTTGTTGGAAATTTTCATTATAATGGCGACCCCGCGGACAAAAAAAAAGGAAAATCGTATAGGTTGGCGTTTCCTTACTTAACGAGTGGTGTACTTCTACAGATAAAAAAAACTTCTCATATAAGGTGGTACTCTATTGAACAAAGAGTATATGGTGCATTGTACGGTGGAAAATTTGCATTAGACGCAGGATTTAAAACGGACGCGGTGTGTTCAGAGCTGTCTGTAAGGACGACAGAACAGGAAGAGTGGGACGATCAAAAATTTTACAATTCTCAGTTATCTTTTTTGGTAGAAATCAAATTTATTAAAATTTCTGAGGGTGACACTATTTTTTTGGCCGATTGCGAGTGGGAAGGTACTCAGTACAATCTACGTAGTTGTACTGAGTGTCCCAGCGCAGATTGTATTCCGGGCGCGAGAACGACATGCTCTAATTCTGAAACAACTGGTAGTGTGTTTGACTTAAAAAATATTTGTAATATTAATTTTAAGGGTGCAGATGGAATGTTGAAGAAATTTATGGATTCTTTCGTTCGTTATATGGATGGTAATTTAAATACCATCGATGATGATGTCGATGGTGCTTTCTTCGATTTAGACACGTATTACGTTCAAAAAAACGTTTCTGAAACTAATACATCGTTTTTAAAATTCCGACTTCATACTTCTAAAGCAGAAGAAGTTCTAACCACAAAGCAAAGGACGTTGATTGAAAATATGGATGATGCGGAAAAGGCTACGGAAGCAGCTATAATTCATAGCTATTACGGAGATTTAATAACGGAAAAAATAAAGGATTATCTGCAAGAACCTTCGTGGAGTGTTTTTAACAAACGTGTGGTTACAGAAAACGGCGAGATTGCTGTGGTACAACAACAAAAAATTAATCTTGATGAAATAAAGACTACGTACATTGACGAAACATTTGCCGAAAGAATTGTACGAAGTGGAGAGCGGCCATTTCCACAGAAAAATAATAGGTTAGATTGCGTTTATCCAGAAATAATCATCTACAGAGTAGTAATGTTTAACGAAGAAACAGATCGTCTTTTTCAGATGCCTAGCAATACCTATGGTATTTATGAAGAATATTCTGCTACTAAAACATATGACATCGATGACGATGTAATTTTCGACAACATCACATACACTGCAACGCAAGTGAATAATAACCATGTTCCTACTCGCTACACGGATTCAGAGTTTTCAGAGGAAAGTACATCACCATGGATTTATAAAACAGAATTTTCAAAAATTTTTTTTGAGGGTTCAGTCCAATATTCGGCACGTCTACTCACTAAAGATGATAGCTTTTTATACGTAGCTTATTGTGAAAATATGACCGATACCCATTTTTCCGTTCTTTCAAAAATTGACAATAGTGAAATTCAAAATGTACAACCTCTAACAACAAAAGTATCATTACCGATTGTACATCGTAAGTCAAAACTTTTATTTTTATGTACTACCTTTGATGGTGCGGTTTGGCTAGATTCAGCGTTAGAAAATAATGAAAAAATGCCACGTGTCTCCTTTTTTAGATCCTTTGTTATCCTCCATGCAGAAATGATTATCGACTACAATAGCGATTTGTTTCCTGCTTCTAGTTTTAAAAATGATAAAATTGAAATAACAGATGTTTATTTTAATTTAAAAAAATATGGCGTTTTTTACACACTTGAATGCCAAATGAGTGTAAGCGTCGTGTTAAATATAAAAGTGTGCCGGATAATGCTTGAAATTTTGTTTGATGGACAGACTAGATATGTAGATATTTCGAAATCTGATATTTCAGTACGTGACGGTACGTGGAACGGTTCTGTGGATATTGATGTTCATCTAGACAATTACCAGAATGCAGATTCTGATGTAAAATATCGAGTATTTGCTGAAAGATTCAGAAGTGTTGGCTATAAAACTCATGTTTCGAACCCACCGGAATCTAATGGGACGAGACAATACTCTACATATGCACTAGTAGATAATCAGTCATTTTCAATGAATATAAAGCTTTTACCCGAAAACACTGTTATAACAAAAAATTTAAATGAAACAATGCCAAAATTTGTTGTACCGGCAAATACCACCATTGCTGATTTTGTTATGCACACAGCAAATTATCTCGATTCGCCTTTGAAAGTAAAACTAACATTCGAGTTTTTCAGCTATAGCACCGATGATCGAAAAATTGAACACTGGGTAGAAAGTTTACCTACTGGACTGGAACACTGGACTATGTCACATGAAGTTGTAGAAGGTGCTCCACATTATACTAATACATTTATAGTAGAAGAAGATATTGAAATCCAATTTACTGAAAATGAATTTAAAACAACATTATTTGAAAATTATATTGACGATTTATACAAGGCAACTAATCTTAAAATTTCTATATTACTGTACGAGGAATCAATTGAGAGTGAAAGTATTTATTTAGTAGGCGAACTTTTAACAAAAATATTAGTAAACCAAAAAGGTGTGTACATTAGTACGTGTGACTGCATACATGATATTTCAAGTAGATTTGTTTTTGACCCAAGTTATACCCAAATATATGGTGAAGGACAGATCGAATATTCTACTTCAAAAAACGTTTGGAATCCAGAAGTACCTTTTCAATGGGAGGATGTTAATAATTTAATTCCAAATGAACTTAGTCATGATGAGACACTATCACAGAGTCAATTTTCAGCAACTGTAGTAAAGGATGAGAACCAAAACGTTTTTAAGTTATCTGTTCACAATTTGCCCATTATTCTTAACATAGATGAAGTCTATTTGAATGAATATACTATAACTTCCGCGGATGTACCTATTTTTAATTATTATTATCATTTAGAACAAAGTAAAATTAATAATTATATCGAAAAAAATGAATTCAAAATTCAATTCGTACTTGAATTTATGGAAATTTTAGTTACGGATAATGAAGTAAGTCAAAGCCCGTCGACGAATGTAGATGTCCGAGCTGATTCTCCCGGTGCCGATACTATTAAAAATATTAAACAAATTAATTTTGACAAGACATTCTCGCGTAATGTTTTTCATAAATATTTTTATACAGTGGTTGATATTGAAGAGACTATTATTTCTGACTTAAACCTTAATAACAACAGTGAAAAAATTTTTTTTAAATTAGGAAATATACATGTCAGAGGAAAGGAAGTAATTCGAGAAGCAAATGATTATAGGGATTCAGAAGTCACTGTAAATGTCAATAAAATATATGCTTCGATGGATGAATTTACTAACAACTTGAGAAATTTAAAACCTCCTCAGACGTACCATCATGTGACTAATGAAAAGGATGATTCCTCAGACGTATCATTTTTTTTGAACCGAGATTCTTGTTTTCCCATTAGTGGTACTGATGGGTTTCCGGGAAATAATTCTGAAATCATAGAAAATCCACCTGCACCGCTGGAACGTTTCTATTGTAATTTTAGAAATATCGTTAAAATTGACATCTTACGTCCTTTAGATTACCTATCTTTTTTTCCTATCTTTCCTCCGGACGAGAATTTGGATTACAGATATTTCGTATATAATGATTCTTTCCCTGTGACAGCTGATGTTATCAGCTCCTTTAATTTTGAAGAGTACAAAAACAAATTTCGTATGCAGTTTAAGGTTTTAAATTATTTGACATATGATATGTATATTAATAAACTAGATTTAGTCATTTATAATAATAGTCATATTGATAAACTAGATTTAGAGTCATTTTTAACTTCGTTCGATAGTGGTAAAATTGACTTAACTTTTAGCGCTAGTAAAGATATTAATTTTGAATTGAGCTATCGAGATTCGTATGATTCTATTTTCGAATTTGGAATTAGTTTACAGACTGCAACAGATATAGTACTTACCAATGAATGGGCAGCTAATAAACCTCATCCAAGTTTACTAAAATCCCAATTAACCATTAACGCTATTAATGTAAAAGAAGATCAATTTGTTCTTGCAGTCTTTAATAATTATGAAGAAGGCTCGAAGACTTTCGTTTTCGAGGACGAAACTTATTTAAATTTCGATATAGTTGCAGAAGATTCAAGTGTAAGTTTTTATTATCTACTTATAGGTAAAAATGGTAATTATTTAGATACTTATCCGACTCTTGAAGATAACATGAGTACGAATGATGTACTCATTGACGCTGATGCCGAAGGAGCGAAAAGTGGAGCTAAGACGTTACATTATGTGTTTGATATTTTTTCAGGAAATCTGAGTATGTCTGTTCAATATTATACTTTTAATTATCATAACCCTACTGATTTAGCAAAAAATTATTGGTCTACATTGAAATCAATTAATTTTATATGCAAAATTAAAACGGTTGTAAAATTTACTGAAGACGGGGAGTACCCTTTCAGTACCACCGAACGACGACCCTTCGATGTTATAACCGATTTCCAGACGTCTTCTCTGAGATCTCCTGGAATTATTTACATAGGTTGGAGTAATGGCGACGACGAATATATATATGATTTAAGTCATCATGACCAAAGTGATGGTCCAATTCATAACCAAATTCAGTTCAATGTGCTCCAAGTGGAAAATATACCTGCTGAGGAGCTTTTACAAAATTTACCTTTCGTAGCAGTTGCTGATATACAGATCGATGTTTTTATATCTGAAAGAATTTTTAAAATATTTGAAAATCAACAAAATCGAACAAATTATGAAATTAATTTAATTGTAAATCACGAAATAGATAGTAAATTGTTCTCTGAGGATGTTTGTAAAGTAAAAAATATATATAAATGCCCCTATAATGTTTTGGGGGATCTAACGTGCACCCCATCGTGTGCAGGCGTGTTTATGGACTGCGTTGTATCGAAAGTTAACGACACGACAAACCCAGGAAAAGCTGCTGGGCTGTGTGTGCTTGATATAGAAAATAGAAACACGATCGATTGGGACCCGAATGGTTATTGCAGTGAATGCGACCCTAGAGAGTACGATTTCTGTTACCCTTCTTGCGAAGACTCAGAGGAGTGTGTTGGGATAAATCAAGGTTACCAATGTCTTACAAAATGTGAAGAAAACAACGTTCGAGATGAGTTTGGTACTTGCGTTGAAGTCGGTGGCGGTGATGATGGTGGTGACGGTGGTGACGGTGATGACGCTGATGACGACGGTGATGATTACCGTTTTGTACATCCCGACGGCAGATTCGCTTTATATGAAGATTTACTCGTTGCATTTAGTAAAGATATTTATATATTTATTGACTGGGATGATCTTCAGTATTTATTTGCTGAGGAATCAGATGGTGGTTTGAATTATGGGTATGGTAGTTATGTTGGTGATATTTCCGAAATCACAGATTCGGAAGGGTTAGAAACGATAACTCTGAATGTGAGGAAATTTCAAGAGTTTCCTTTATTTGTATACAAAAAAGCAATTACAAAATATATACGTCACTCTGACGAATTGGTTTCGTTTAATTATGTCGATGAGAGGGAAAACGAAGTTGGATTTTCGTTTTCAGACAATGATCGAATTAGTGATGAAGAAATAGAGACGCTTTTAGGATTACAATATGGGGTATTAGATTCGCCAATAGATTCGAAATTTGTTTTTGATTGTGACGCATATGTTTGTACGGGGTCGGATGATAAAAAAATGGATCTTATATGTTGTAACAATTTGACACAACCGCAGTATGATTTAGGACCAACACAAAAGGATATAATAAATGATAATGATCATAGCGAAAGCGACACTTTTCATTATATTGCATTGAAGGGCAATTCTGTTGACATATCGGGGAATCTTATAGATCAAACGATTTATCCTTTAAAATTGTTATCAGGTGTATCAGAGATCAATTCTACTGATCATACTGGAAATGATTCACCTTTTTATTATTTCTTAGTTCAGAGTGTTACTCATATACCACTTCATTTATTAGTACACGAAACAGCATTGTTCGGCATCACTAATCACCAAGGTGGCACGACCATTCCTTCTCTAACAGCTGGAGCTACATGGAAACCCAGTTCAATATGGCCTATCAGTGAAGAGGCTTTTAATGATTTGTCGAATAATTTTAGAGAGACTAAAGTTTTAGGTGAAACTTTATGGAAACCTTTTACCGTGTTAGACGACGACGGCGACGAGGTTGTAAACACTGAAGTTTGCCACGAGTACGAGAAAAGACGTTTTGTGGAAAAGAAAACATTTTTTGATCGATTTGACGAAGATGGGAAACCTCTAAAAGACGAACATGGGGATTTTCTGCTACATGAAGATTACCACATGCATATGCAGCTCTTGCCAGTACCACATGAATCTCCGCATTTATTTCACACTTGTAATTATAACCTTTCTTATCCAATATTATTTGATTCCAAAGAAGCTCAAGAAGCAAGTGAATTTGTTTTTCGGGTGAGTGGTCCTGAAGGAAATCCGTTGTTTGATTTCGTTGGTCCTGAAGAAACGCAACCGGGCATTGAAGAGACAGACCCAGATGTTGTACCTTGCTTCGATACATTTGATGGTTGCTTCGATTGTACTGATACAGAGGAGGTACTGCAATTTATGAGGGTATCGGGGGATTATAGTGAAGTTGAAATGAATAATTACCGTACTTTTTGTGCGTCCGTAGTGGACCCCATTGATGTTGTTGATGTTGTTGATGTTGTTTTTGATGGTGAAGTTTATGCGAATTGTATTGAATTGATTGATGCAAGTGATTGTAATGCATCACCATATTGTGAGTTCCACGGTAATTCACATGGTGGAGGTTTTTGCTTGCCGTTGGGATGGTTGGCTGCGGAGGAGTCTGCGGAGTCTGCGGAGGCTGCGGAGGCTGCGGAGGCTGCGGCGGCTGCGGAGGCTGCGGCGGCTGCGGAGGCTGCGGATGCTGCGGGAGCTCCTGCTCAATGCATTGGTCCAGATGATCCCCGTTTTCCTTGCGATTGTATGCACACTAATTGGGCTAGATATTGTGTTTAATGTGAGAAGTGTTGTATATAAAAATATTATACGCATTAAAAATGGATCGAGTAACAATTATGATTTTTTCACTCGTTGGTATATTAATAGGTTATATCGTTTTTAAATCAACAGGTTGGGATTTTTTATCATCTGAGAATAACCCATTCAATTTTTTTAATTTAAATGATGAATCTATTGAATCTATAGCCGTATCAGCATTTAGAAAGTTTTCTGGCAAGTACGGTGGCAATTTTCCCAACAAATTGTTATTAGCGGATTGCCCCGATGGTCATTATACACCAAATAATGATCCGCATATAATTGCGGAAAAGTGTACTTGTCCTGAAGACTATAGTATTATTGGTCCGTTATTTGATGATGAAGGGGAAAAATGGTTAGAAGACGACGAATGGAGTAGTAACAAAAACGGTTACTTCGCTTGCAAGTATAAACTTCCAACCGATTGGGTAGAAGCCAAAGTGGAAGGTACCGGTGATCCAGTGGGTGCAGATTCGTCGCGCACACATTATTACTACAAAAAAAGTGATCCAGAAAGTATTACTTTTGAAATTCCAGAGTTTGCATCTTGCGCACAGTTTTCATCATTGGGGGAACCAATTCGCAATAGTTGCGGATGTAGAGACTACTCAAAAAACATGAGAGTAGCACCAGAAATAAATCCCATAAGCGGAAATATTGTGGGCTATTTGTGTACAGACGAACCGGAGTGTTCCACTAAATATACTTGTCACCTAAGAGAATGCGCAGAAAAATTGCGACGTGACCCTCTTGGATATAACTGTGATGGATTGATTGAAAATCGTTTATTAGACGAATACTTCTCTGGAAGGGATGATCCTGAAATTACTTGCAATATGCCAGAACCACGAATCGAAGCGATGTTGGAAGTAGATGTTACGAAAGGTAGCCATACGTTTGTGGTTAGCAAACTTTTAGCCTCCGGAAGCTTTGACGTCGACCCAACGATAAGCGGGCTAACGATTGGGGAAATCGCCGAGGGCTACATAGTCGTTTTCAACCCATGTAGAAATAATGAGGAGGTGCACGAGGTTTCGGGTGTGGATAGGGCTTCAAGAACTTTCAATATTACAGCAGATACAGGGTGGACCGGTCTTCTAAACGACCATTCCTTATTGGAGGAGGTTTATTTTTATGATGCCACTACCCTCCCAGTCGACTACACGCCCGGCGACTATATTGGTTAAATATAATTGAAAAGTCAGTGTATTCAACAAAAAGTACCCCTTGCGAGACTCGAACTCGCAACCTTAGCATTAGAAGTGCTACGCGCTATCCATTGCGCCAAAGGGGCGTCGTAATTATGTTTCTTTCAGGATTGTTCAATCATTTTTAAATGATTAAAAAATCATGATTTTGTTTTAAGTACAACGTATATTTTATATATTTTCTAATGCCCCACCTTTTTTTATAAAGATATTACCTTTTTACTTAGCTATTATTACCTTTTTACTTAGCTGTTCCCCATAATTCTAATAAAATTGACCCCGTAGTGTAAGTCGTCCCGGTAATACTAGCCGTTTCTCCGCATAAATATATAAAATCAAGATCCGCTGGAAAAGCAGAAAATGGTATAACTGCGTCGAAAGCCAAATCCGTAGATGTTGTAGCAAGTGTGGTATGAGTTGCACCGCTCATGTCTTCTACTATATCTAGTGTACCACTGGCACTGGAGTACAACCCAATTTTTTTGTCACCACCCGTCCCTATTGTCTCTAAGCACGTTATGCGTCCAGCGAAAAGTGTACCCATTTCAGTTTTCTTGTATTGTAGTAAAAAGTGTTCGCTATCGGATATTCCACCGGCTCCACCGCTTATTGGTCGATTGCCCGCGGTGGCGTGTGTTTCTAAGTCTTCTAGTTTAAGAAATACAGATGTTTTTATGACTCCTCCGTTGTGCTCGATCCAGGAACAAACTTTAGTGCCTGGTGCTACGCCCCCGGTGGTGACTGGTATGAAATCCTTTCCTTCTTTAGGACCAGTGTTTCCGTTTAACTGCGTTTTTCCTGTAACAGTTAAATCATTTAAATACTTAAACTCATTGGTCACCGTAAGGTTTGAAGTATGAGAATCCTTTGAAACGTGTAAAAAGTCTCCACTGAGAGTTGCTCGTGAGTTGAAAGCCATTTACACTGTTTTAGAAAAAAAATCTGTATTAAAGTTGCGTTTTTTTAAAGAGATTGAACCTTTTCAGAACCCTGAGCACCAGTAAAGCTCAACACCCCCGAGGCTCCAATTACAATAAAATATCCGTTCTGCGTCTTTAATTTGGCATGTGAGGGGTCCCAAATTAGATATGGTCGAACATAATATAGTTCTCCTTTGGTCGCAGTGTGTGTAGTAGAAGTGTCTTCGAATTGGTTGACCGTACTTCCGCTATCAACCGCATCCAATACTTTAGGTGCATAAGTTACATCTCCAAATATAGTGTTTAACTTTGCCAATTGTATAGATCCTGTTATCTCTAAGTCTTTGATAACAGCTTTGTTTGATACACGCAAAAAATCGCCAGTAACTGTATTACGCGAATTGAAAGCCATTTTTATAGAATTAGATTTTTTTTTTTTAAAGCATTTTTAGTGTGTGCGGTATTTTTCTCTAAAAAAAATTGTGCTCTGATAAAATGTCTGATGTGTCTGTGCCAGATAAAATGAGTTTTTTTGCAGATCTAAAGCGTGATTTTCTGGCTAAAAGAAAAAAGCTGGAGAAAAATGAAATTAGTGATACTTCGGATATAGAATCCATTGCAAGTACCGAAGATGAAAGTGATAATGAACAGATATATAAAAGAGGAGGATATTTGAAAGGATCACCTGGAAAAATGATAGGTAAAAAATATGAATTAGTGAAAAAAGTTGGTCGTGGGCATTTCGCGACCGTATGGAAAGTTGTAGAAAATAAAAATACCGAAAAGGAAGCATTTAAAGCACTGAAGATACAAAAAAGTGCTAAAGATTATCGTTTATCCGCTTACGATGAAGTATTCATTCATATGCACCTCAAAAAGACAAAGCATGAATATTCAGCTTATGTTAATTTACTAGAGCATAACTTTGAACACATATATAACAATTTTAAACATGTATGTTTTGTTTTTCCAGTCATGGATACAACACTTCACGAAGTAATAGAAAAAAAGACACTTTCTTTACAAGAAACGAGTAAATTAGCGTATGAATTACTTTGTGGATTAGATTATTTACATTCATGTGGAATAATCCATAGCGACCTTAAACCAGATAATATATTATTAAAAGAAGATTCTGATTTCTATACTTCACAAATTTCTGATCTAGGTACTGCGTGTATTATTGGAGATAGAAGCTCATCTTACTTACAAACTCTACATTTTAGAGCTCCGGAAATTATACTTCAGTATAAGTACTTTGATCATAAAGTTGATATTTGGTCTTTAGGTTGTGTTTTGTATTTATGTCTAACCAATACTTATCCATTTGAAGGCGAAGAAGAAGAAGACATATTGACTTCTGCTATAGAATTGTTGGGGCGACCTCGGTCTTCATTTCTAGAAGACTGCAAAAAGACAAGAGAATTTTATGATAGAGAATCAAAATACAAAATTAACGTAAATCCTTTGCCACTTCATAGAGTACTAAAAGAAGAATATGAATTTGACGCGACAACGGTTCAACAGATTTGTAAATTTCTTCATCCTATATTTGAATTTAATCCACGTGAAAGAGCCGAGGCGAAAGTTTTGTTAGAATTTTTCAAGTAAATAAAAAAAAATCGTCGTA
>MDTG01094479.1_pt1 | contig 12962 bp, 11 predicted proteins | sample 811421 | NCBI WGS metagenome assembly MDTG01 (sample SAMN05326645, study PRJNA326480) | marine metagenome | isolation source: seawater | place: Pacific Ocean: South East | collected 2011
CCGTCAAAGTCGTTCCACTGCGTCACTCGAAGCGGGAAGTTATCGACGCGATTTGAACTGCTTTGGTTGTCGCCCCAGCCGTCTCCATCGATGTCGGACCACTGGCTGGCGATCTCCGGGAACGCATCGCCGCGCTGTTCTCGCAGCACCAGGAACATACCTTGGTTCTCCGTGTCAGCCTCGGTGACGTTCTCCCAGTAGTAGTTGTCACCCCAGCCATCGCCGTCGAAGTCTTCCCACTGCTCCTGGTCGGTTGGGAAGAGATCGTCAACGTCGGCATAGCCGTCCAAATCAGCATCGGGGCACCCGTGGCGGCCTTCCTCAAACGACTTTCCAAAGACGTCAACGCAATCGTCGCCGCTGGGCACGTTGGTGTTGTCACCAAAGCCATCACCGTCGCTGTCGGCCCACTGGAACGGGTCGGAGGGGAACGCATCCAAAGGATCGGTTACACCGTCCAAGTCCGAGTCGGGGCACCCACGACTCAATTCTGCTTGCGATTCACCGTAGTCAAGGGGACACACGTCGCCGTTTTGACCGTCGGTGTTGTCGCCGTACCCGTCGCCGTCCTCGTCACTCCACTGCGTTGAATCCGTTGGGAAGGCGTCGCCGTTGAATCCACCTGGATTGTCGCCGTAGCCGTCACCGTCACTGTCCTTCCATTGACTGGTGTCGTCGGGGAACGCATCGGGGTTGTTGCCACTGGCGTTGTCCCCACGGTTGTCGCCGTCTCGATCCGACCATTGAGTGCCGTCATCGGGGAAGGGGTCGCCAGCGTTTGAGTAGCCATCACCGTCTCGATCAGCGCATCCAATTCGGTCGATGGTGGACGAGCCCGGGTTGTTGGGGCACTCGTCGGGTTGATTCCCTTCGGGGTTGCTGCCAAATCCGTCGTTGTCTTCGTCGCACCACTGCGTGGGGTCGTCTGGGAACGCATCGGCACCAAAGCAATCGCTCGTGCTGGGCCAGCCCGCCGTTGGGTCGGAGTACCCGTCACTGTCGGTGTCAGGACACCCAAGACGATCGTATTGGGAGTCACCCCACGCGTTGGGGCAGGCGTCGGCTCGGTCGCTGTTGGGGTTGTCACCCACCCAGTCGCCGTCGCTGTCCATGTGTTGGGTTCGATCGAGCGGGAAGACGTCGGGTTGGTTCGCCGCAGGAAGGAGCAGGCCAGGCCACTCAAACGGTCGGTAGGCATTCCATGATTCATTCTCGTAGTTGTCCCCAAAACCGTCACCGTCCGTGTCGTTCCACTGGGTGGGGTCGTTGGGGAAAGCATCACCCGACTGGTTCACGTGGTATTGGTACTCGTCCAGTTCGAAGAGGTAGTTGTCGCCGTAGCCGTCCTCATCGGCGTCCACCCACTGACTCGGGTCGAGCACCGCCCAGTCGCCTTCGTCGGACCAACCGTCGCCGTCGGCGTCGGGGCAACCGTAGCGGTCTTCGGTGGACGTCCCTGGCGTGCTGGGGCAGGCGTCGGGCTCGTTGGCTGGAGCGGGGTTGTCCCCGTACCCGTCGTTGTCCGTGTCGTCCCATTGGGTTCCGTCGGAGGGGAACGCATCGACAACACCGTCGCCTTGGTCGGTGGTGTTGTAGCCGTCGTTGTCCTCATCGATGTCAGCAAACCAGTAGTAAACGCCCTCGTCGTTGCGCCCGTGAGCCGTGACGATGTGGGTTGAGTCAGGGCTCCACGCCACGCCGTACATGGTTCCGCACTGGTTGTTGCCTCCTGACGTGCAACCCCCCGGTCGTGGACCGCTGAACGAATCGATTTGATTGCCGGTGTAAGACTCGAAGACACGAGCGGTGGCACCGTCACTCTGGTACCAGTACATGCCCGCAACAACTTGCGAACCGTCCGATGAGAAGGTCGTGGATGCACACGATGTCGAGATCGTTGTTTGCCAAATGCGATTCCAAGAACCGCTTCCGTATTGATACATGTCAAAACTTGCCGATTGGCCTTCCCAGCCTCCGCACATGGAGATGTAATTGCCGTCCGGGGACCACGCCACGGCGTTCACGGCAGCGGGGGGATTGGTGAACGTCCACGTCGTTGACCCGGAGGTGGTGTTCACGATGTAGATGTCACCATTACCGGCCAGCGCAATGTACTGACCGTCGGGAGAGAATGCAGTGTCGAAAAATCGATCTTCGCTGTTGGGGTTGAGGGTGTAAAGTTCCGCTCCCGTTTGCACGTCGTAGATGGCCACTTCCCCGTTGGTGCCTTGATTGCCGTTTTCACGTCCAATCGCCACGGCTACCTTGGAGCTGTCGGGCGAGAATTCCACACTGTTCACGAGATCGTTCCCGCCGACGTCGACGCTGCTCACGTCGTAAACCAACGACAGGTTGTTGCTGTAGAGGATGGCCAACGAATCGTTGTTGAGGCCGGCCGCGATGTACATGCCGTCACCCGAGTAGTCGACGGTGGTCACTGCGGTGTTTGCGTTGAACGACCGCAGGTTGGTCCACGTGCTTGCGTTCCATATTCGAACGAATCCGTCTTCTGATCCGGTAACGATGAATTCCCCGCTGGGCGAATATTCAACAGCGTAGTAATCGTTGCTTGAACTTGTGGTGAACTCGTTCTGATAGTTGGGGTTGCTGATGACCCACGGGTCGCTGAAATCAGAGGTCCCGTCGCCGTCGCGATCCGGACAGCCGTCCTTGTCGACCGTTGAGGTGCCGGCAGCCCAAGGGCAGTCGTCGGCGCTGTCCTGAACCCCATCGCCATCGGAATCTGCGGCTTGGGTTGCAAGACTGGTCACGGAAACAAGAAACAGGAACACCAAGAGGACGGCGCCGTGTTTTCGATGCGAGCGGGTCTCGGCAGATTTTGCCATGCTTCGCCTACCTTTGTCCCTATAAAGGGCTTTTTGCCCAAATGCTCAGACAAGAAGAGCGACCAAGTCGGGCACAAAGTCTTGAACACATGAAGAGTTCAGCACGAACCATGGCGGGCGACATCCCCAAGGTGAACGTCGCCGCCAAAGACCGTGTGCTGCTTCACCTTTTGGCCCACGACGAATGGGCCGACCGATACATGGTGCCGCCCGCTCTGACGCGGCCCGGTATCGCCGAAGCGTGTGCGCAGCACCCGCCCAACGTTAGCCGTTCGATGCGCGACCTGCTGAAAGAACTCCTGGTCGAAGAGCACACGCGGGCCGTTCAAGGCGATGAACGGCGGCAAAAGACCTGGCAGCTCACCGAAGAAGGGCGTCTGCGTGCCCGGCAGCGACACGTTGCGCTCGAGGACGCCAAAGTCCTGGTTCGAAACATGGACGGCGACCTGCTCGAAGTGAAGGCAGTGGAGGCCACTCAGCTGCTCGATACAAATCTCAGTTTACTGCAAATTTTGTTGCACGCGCAGCACGAAGGTGTGTTGACCTACGGTGATATTCGGTTTGGCAGCATCAAGAAAACCACCGAAGGCGAGATGCCTGAACCGGGTCGTTTGACCCCACTGGTCGGGGTGCACTCAACCTACGCCAACCAACCTCCGGTCACCCGACCCGTCTACGGGCGAGACGACGAGCTGAAAACCCTGCACGACTGGTTTGCGGAACGTCATCCGTGCATGGTCGTTCACGGCATCGCCGGCATCGGGAAATCAACTCTGATCGCTCACTGGCTCCAGCAACACATGAACACCGACCCACACCTTTCGGTGTGCTGGTACACCTGCCAACCGTGGGACCGAGCGTTGGGCCTGGCCACCAGTCTTCTTCATCGGTTCGGCATCGATGAATCGCACGACCCCTACCGCATCATCGAAACGCTTCCTTTGACCCCGGGTGCTGACATGGACGTGGACGCTTGGCGACGAAGGCTTTCTGCGTACATGACCGACGCCAACACGATTCGTGAACGATTCAAGGACACCGCCGGGGGGCCGCCTCCCTATTGGCTCATCGTCTTGGACGACGTCCATCACATCAGTGAAAAAGCACGACATCTGCTTGGCTCGCTGCTTCAACTTGCGCAAAATGGTCCGCTCCGAATTCTGTTGGTTTCTCGAACGGAATTGAACGTGTACGACCGGCGCGATGTTCACATTCGCGACACGGTCAGAGAATTGCCCCTCAAGGGCCTCAGCCTCGAAGCCACCGAAGCGTGGCTCTCGAGCCTTGAAACCGACGACACCCCTCCGGCCAAAGAGGTTCACGCAGCGACCGGAGGACATCCGCTGGCCATGGAATTGCTGGAACTCTATGGCCAACCGACTCACAACGATTGGTTGCGATTCCTCGATGAGGAAATTCTGCTTCGTCTGCCCGAGCAAGAAAAGGAATTGCTCGCCACCCTTGCCGTGGCGGAATCGCCGGTGGCGTGGAACGTTCTGGCCAACAGCGTGGGATGGAACGGAACGCCGCCGGACAACCTGTTGAAGCACGGACTCTTGCTTGAGTTGGAAGAGGGCATGTGGCTTCACGAAGCCTTGCGAGAGCGTTTGCTCCGGGACGTGGGCGACCGTTTGGAGGAGCGCAAGCTTCGACTCAATTGAAATCAGAAATCGTCGGCTGACATGACCTCGTCGATCCACGAGAGGAGTTTGGTTTTGGGCATGCTGCCCACCTTTTGAGCCACGATGGAGCCGTTTCGGTAGATGAACAGGGCGGGAATGCTGCGGACGCCGAGTTGCGCCGCCGTTCCAGAGTTTTGTTCGGTGTCGACTTTGGCGACCAGAATCTCTCGTTCCTGAGCCACGGATTCAAGCACGGGTCCTATGGCTTTGCACGGCGCACACCATGGTGCCCAGAAATCTACGATCACCCACTCGGAGTCGTTCACAGTGTCGTTGAATTCACTGTCGCTTACGTTTCGTACCTCACCCATGGGTTCACCTAACCTCCGCTCAAGTTGAGATTTTATAGGCGTTTGGCCAACAGCAAATGGCGTGAAAAATGGCAAGTCTCATCAATTGGCGACGATTGGCGACGGTTGAGGGATGACATGATAATCGCACCCAGCGTCCTCACGGCCAACCTTGCTGACCTCTCAACCGACTGCAAGGAAGCCATGGCTGCCGGCCTGGATTGGCTCCACCTCGACGTGATGGACGGGAACTTTGTGCCGAACCTGACCTTCGGACCTCCAGTGATTCGAAGCCTTCGTCAGGCGCTCGGGCCAGACGCCGTGTTTGACGCCCACCTGATGATTGAAAACGCCGAGGCTTGCTTTCAAGATTACATTGACGCGGGGTGCAATCACCTTTCGGTTCACGTCGAAGCCGTCAAGCACCTGCACCGACTGTTGAATGCCATCCGAGAGGGAGGCGCCACGGTTGGCATCGTGCTCAACCCGGCCACCCCCGTAGAGGCGGCGCTTGAAGTGTTGACCGAAGTGGACCTCGTGCTCATCATGAGCGTCAACCCCGGCTTTGGCGGGCAGTCGTTTATTCCCAACGTTGAGAGCAAGATTCGCCGCCTCGCTCAGGCCATTGAGCAACAAGTTGCGGAGGGCGGACGAGCGGTGCAAATTCAAGTCGATGGAGGCGTGAAAGCCCACAACATCGCCATGCTCCAAGACTGGGGCGTCACCAACTGCGTGGTCGGCTCGGGCCTGTTCAACGACCGGGCCAACGTTGCCGACAACCTCGCTGAAATCCACACTGCGCTTAGCTGATGGGGGACTGGACATTCAGATCCTCGTCGTTTCGCTGCTCTATCCGGTTCCGTTGAACCCAACGCGAGGGGTTTTTGTTGAAGATCACGTTGATCTCCTGAAAACTCAGGGTCACGACGTCAAGGTCGTGAACCCTTTGCCCCGGATGCCACGCTACGCAGAAGCGCGACGTTCGACCCTGATGGGCGTGGCCAAGGCGCCTCGTCGTTGGACGCACAACGGCACATCGATTCTCGCTCCCCGGTTTTTTGCGCTCCCCGATCACCCCTATCCGCGTCTTACGGCCTCCAGCGTAACCCGCCGTGCGAGGTGGGTTGAGAAACACCTGGGCTCGTGGAGACCGGATGTCATCGTGTGCCACACCCTCTGGCCCGTTGCCAATCTTGCGAAGGAACTCGCCCAGCGCTGGAAACGTCCGTGGGTGGGCGTGGTCCACGGCTACGATTTTGATGTGGGGCTGGACCTCGACGGCGTGAGCGAGCAGGTTCGATCTGCGGCCACGTCCTGCGACGTGTTGGTGTGCGCATCTCAGCGTCTTTCGGACGTGGCACAAGGTTGGTCGAACAAAAGCGCGGAAACCATTCCGTGCGTGACCGAGATCGACCGAGACTGGCGTCGTCCGGTTCGTCCAATGAAAAAACCGTGGAAGAAAGAGCCCATTGACGTCCTCTTCCCTGCCGACCCTCGACGACCTGAAAAACGACACTTGCTCGCCTTGCAAACGGGCGAGGTGCTCGAAGAACGAGGATGGATGGTCGGCATCACCACTCTGCGCCACCAGCCGAGGGACATCGTCTACGATCGCATGCTGACCGCAGACGTCACGCTCATCACCTCCCGCAGGGAAGCGGGGCCGTTGGTGGCGCGCGAATCTTTGCTGTGCGGAACGCCCGTGGTCAGCGTAAACGTGGGAGAAGTGGACCGGTATCTTCCGAAAGAGTGGGTCCACGAAGACGATCCAGAAGCCCTTGCCGATGGAATCGAAGACGCGCTTCGGAACGGATGGCAAGGCGAAGAAACGGTGGATGAACGGCTTGCATTCGCCTCATTTGATACGGTCAGTCAAGCGTGGACCGAGCTGCTTTCCAGCCTTGTTTCGTGAACGCAAACAACGGCAACCCCATGACCCACCACAACGTGTTCGACACCAACCCCCCAACGACGAACAACGTGCACACCATCACCAAGGTCCATTCGTCTCTGCGAGCCACAATCGTCGAAAATTCACCGCTCATCCACCACGATAGGCCCAACAACACGGCGGCAGAAAGGCTGCTTGCGGCCGCGCCGGCGTAGAGCTTCTGTCCCGGATTGCTCGGACCGTTCAGCACCAACACCGCCCCGAGCATGCCAGCAGCGAGAAGCACCAGAGCGATGAACAACGTGAATCGCCATGGTCGGTCCCCGGCCATCAATGCTGTGTAGGTTGGGGTCGCAAGAAGGGTCAAGCCCCAACCCGCCAAAAGAACGGTGAACACGTCGATGGCCGATGCCCCGTATGTCCCGTCCAAATAGTCGGAGGGGAAGGCCATCGGAGCGAACAAGGTCACCACCAAATGGCCACCAAAGAGACCGTACGGCAGTAGACCAAAACACATGTCCACTGCGTTGTTCAATTCCCTGCGATGCTTCTGAGGCTTGAATCGCGCATCGCCAAGGACGGGCAGTAGAGCGGATCGAACCGCGGCGGGAACGACGAGCCCAGCCAACCAAGCCAGCTGTGCGACATGGAACACAGCACCCAATTCTGCGCCACCCGAGGCTGCTACCATGAATTTCTCAATCCGAACCACGTAGGGAAGAATGCCCAGCGTGATGGCAAAAGGGAGAGCCGAAGCCAAGAGTTGAGGTGTTGAAACCCAGCTCGGCCCCAACGCATCCCAATCAACGGTTGCCTGGGTCGGTGGAGCTGTTCGCACCACCCAAAACAGTGCCAAGCCCCATCCGGCCGTGGCCCCGAACAAGAACGCACATGTGAATGCAGTGGCGGACGTGGAGCCCTGCCACGCCAGCAAGCTGTAGAGCACGACCGTACATCCGCGTTCCACCACTTTTGTAATGGCTTCCAATCGAGCTTCCCCCAACACCCGCAGACCCGACCGTGGAGCGTACGACGCAACGTGTGCAAGAGCGATGAGCCCCGCAGCGAGAAGAAGTTCAGACGGTGCCTGAACGTTCAGCCACGCCTCGGGTCGCAGCAAACCAGCGACGGCGACGAACGGCAGCACCGCAAATGCCTGCAAGCGGTACGTGCGCCACACAGCGGCGGGAACCAACGACGGTGCTCGCGTCCCATCGCGTGCCAGCAGGGTGGGCAAACCAAGGTCAACCACGAGAAACAAGGAAGCGTACAAGTCGATGGCCAACACCATCCAACCGTAATGCTCTGCCAACAATGCGTGCGTCAGAATGATTTGTCCGATGAAGGCCAACGCAACTGCGAGCAAATCTGCGCCCACCAACCACGACGCGTCCCGCCCGGTGGAGGGGGTGCGATGGGTCGGCTCGGTCATGAAACAGCTAGGGTGAACGGGCTTTCAATGGATTCCACCGTTCTCAACCGAGGTCGTCCTCTTCCAGACCCCAAGCCCATCGACTGACGGCGCCGCGTTCGCCCTCGGACGACCCAATGCGATGAACGAAGGGTGACTTTCGGAGGGCTCGTTGCAAAATGTGTGCGCGAACCGCCCGGCCCTCGGCTTCCAAGGCCTGAACGATTTCGGGTGTGGTGGCCGGGCCGTTGGTTCGAAGCCAGCCGACGATCCACTCGGCTTGCTCTCGAGTGGCTTTTCGTTCTTCGCTCCATCGAGACGGGCGTGCCATGCGGTGAGGTTGGGCACCCGAATCAAGAAGATTTGTCAGTCCTCGTCGTCGAACTTCAAGTCTCGAGCACGCTGCATGGCGGCGTCATCGGTGAACCAAAACGTCGGCGTGGGCCCGAGGTCTTTGTCCCACCGTTGGACCGCTCGTGCGAACATTTCCCCATCGGCGTATTTTTCACACCAGCGAAGGAACCATTCGGCCTGTTCCTGCATCGCCTCGTCGCCCTCGGACTGTCGACGAAGCATTTCAGCTTGGAGAGCGGTTATCATCATCCAGTTTGGTGTCAAGGCGTAAGTGACGTAGGGGTTTCGTTCCATGTCCACGCTGCGCCATTCCGTCCACAAGGAGAAGACCTGGTCGTAGAGGTAGCCGATGGTGAGGACACCCAGCATGACGGTCAGGAAAATTGACAGCAAACCAAAGTACGTTGCAGGTACACCGGCGATGGTGTCGTTGAAGCAAAGAGCGTCCGCGCAAGAGGCTTCGAATCGCCACCGAACGTAGGGCCAAACAAGCAGGGTGATGGTGGTGCCCCACAACAAGAGGCCAACCACGGCCTGGGATTGTTGCATGCGCCAATACTGACGCATCACCCACTTTCGGAACAGCGAAGGAGAACCGTCTTCCGTCATAACAGCAACCTTCCCAAGCGACATTCACTTAACAAACAAACCCATGGATGGGAGGTTGCAAAAGACATTTTGAGTTTTACACCCCGTCCTTCAACCACAATCTTCCGGCGAGGCTCTCCCACTCAATGGATTGCGGGTGGCATGAATTGTGGTAGTTGGTGAATTCACCAAAGTACCACCTCCCATCGGCCCGGAACAAGTCCACTCGCGTGTAATCGATGTCTTCGGCCAAGCGTTCGACGATGTTGACAAGTTCGGTCAACCCATCCTTGCCGAGAAGGGACACGATTTCAGCGGGCGTGTTCTCTTCGCTCCATCGAGGGTTGGTTTGGTGAATGCGCTGCCCGTCGGGCGTGTAGATGGACTGGGAATGATTGGTCATGCGCCCTGTGTCGTATTGGATGAACCCCACCTTTCCGTGGAACACATGGACCTTCCAGTCGTTGGGCAATCGATTGTTGTCGGTGAGCAACTCTTCGATCATCACGCCGCGAGGCTGAATGTTCGCAGCTCCCCATTCAAGCGGAGCGGGGAAGTCCTGCCGTAAACACCATCGCAAGGATCGCTCGATCCGCCATTTTGGCCACGGTTTACCGTCTTGGTCCCGCCCGTTGCGAATGACGCGGTATCGGTGCGCCCTGCGCGAAAACAACCGAAGTTTTCGAGAAACGTTGGCGAGCGGTACGGGCCCGTTGTCCATGATGAACAGAGCGTCTCCCGACCAGTGGTTGGTTTTGATGACGCATCGATCGGGCAGATTGTCCCAATCAATGCTCACGTCCTCCGACCAGTGGTGAAGTTCGGTGAGGTGGCAGACGTTTTTGGATTCGACCAGAGCCCGAGAGCGGTGTTTGTCCTCCATGAGCGGAAGGAGAGGATTGCGGTCTTCCACGCACCGTTTGAGAAGAAGTTGGCTGTAATGGCCCGCCTTGGATTCGTCGAGAGCGTGCCACGGGTGGACACCGCCTGGAAGTAACTCGGCCATCGATTGCGCGTGCGAGCGCGCCCGTTTTAGGCTTGGCACCGTTCGTCCGGCGGACGGACAAATCAAGCTTGACGGCCAGCGTCAAACATTTCTCGAAGACTTCCGTCTTGCAACATCTCAAGCGCGATGTCGGACCCGCCGATGAGTTCGCCGTGAACGAAGACTTGAGGCATGGTTGGGAAATCCGACCAGGCGCAAATGGAAGGGATGGCTCGGGCATCGGAGAGGACGTTCACCGAGGCAAATTCCTCGCCGAGGCTCTGCAAGACCTGAGCGGCACGGTTGGAAAACCCGCACTGAGGCTGATTCGGGCTGCCCTTCATGAACAGCACGATGGGGTGGTCGTCAACGAGGCTTTGCAATTCTTCTGGGCTCCAATTCATGGTGTTCACTCCTTGTTTTTCATGATGCGGCGGATGTGGACGCCTTGACCCCCGCCGTGCGGGTCAAAGGCCGTGTTGCCCGCCGTTTCGGCTTGGGAGGGCGTCATGCACTTGAGATCGAGTGCGTGAATGGGATGGGGGATGTGCTGGCCCATGACGGCGAGCACCTGCTTTTGGCGCTGAAGAGGGCGGACGCCCTCGAAGGTCTCGGAGATGATGCGCACGTGGAAGTGGTCGCCAGACCCGTGAAGATCGATGACCTCGACGGTGGCTTCGGGCACGGCCTTCAACACCTCTGCCTCAATCCACGCCGCTTCAACCATGTGCACGCCTCATGAGTTCCTGTGTGAGCACCTTCTTTGAACCTGCGCCCGAATCTCTTGCGCTATTCGGACGCCAATCGTTCCAAAATAGCGTCAACTGCGGTGGCCTTCTTGACACGTATCCATGGATTCACGGTCCGTGTTTCAATGTCCATTTTGAGCCGTTCAACACCTCCGCCGCTGATGTTGAGAAGAATGCAGTCGTCCTTGTCCACCTCACCGGATTCCACCGCTTGGAGAATACTTGCTGCTGCCACCGCTCCGGGCGTCATGATGTCGATGCCCTCGATGGATTCAATCATGGTGCGCGCCTCCTTGGCAGATTCACGGTCAACGATGTGGGTTTGGCCGTTCGAGGCTTTGAGAATGTCGTGCACAGCACCAGCTTGGCCGTACGCAGGGCCTTTGTTGAGCAGATAGTCGGAGTACACCTTGACCTCTTCAGCGGGATAATCTCCGGGAACGAGGTGGTCGCGCCCCGCTTGCCAGGCGCTGTGTATGGGATGATGTTCGACGTTTTGTGAGACGTGTTGGCGAGGAGCGGGTCCTTCGAACAAACCGGCCTCGATCAACCGCTCAGCCATCTCGTGAATGCCGATGGGACCTGGGCCGCCACCGATGCCTTGGAAGTAATGGTCGGGCAAACGCCCAATCGTGAAGGCTGCATCGATCATCAAGGTCCCAATGCCGTCTCGGCGAGCAACGTTGTGGACGCTGCCTTCCATCTGCCAGCCTGGAAGTTGAGCAGCGATGCCCTTGGCGACGGTCTTTGCGTCGTAATAGTCACCGTCCTCAATCACGACAAGGCGAACGCTTTCTGCGTTGTTTTCTGGGCGAGCCCAGATGCGTTTGGCGTGGTCCCTGCCCACCACGACGATGAGTGGGGTGCCGTCCAGCCCACAGAAGTGCGTGAAGGCTCGGGCGGTGTTGCCAGCGCTCGCGCAAATCAGCCCCTTGCAGCCGTGATCGTGCATGCGTTGGATGGTCGGAACGGCCTCCATGTCCTTGAAACTCCCTGTTGGACAAAGACCACCTTTCTCAGGCCAATACCCATGGTAGGTGACCCAGAGGTTGCTCAAGCCCATCGCTTCACCGAGGGCCTCGGCCCGGTAGGTCACCGTACCGGCAACGTACTCGTTGGCCTTCGAGGTAGGAATCCATGAGAGGTACTTCCACACGCCTTTTGCGCTGTCTTGAAGCTGAAACGGTTCGCTGTAGACCGCACGCAGCAACGCGTTGTCCGTGTAGTGGAGCGTGTAGGCGTCGTCGATGAGATCGCCTGTCTTCAGGCATTTGAGTTGATACTTCATCCTTTCACCATGCCCATGGTTGGCTACGCCCTCTCGTCTGGAAGCCGTGGTATAACAGTTCGGAACATAGTGAACACCGGGAGGCCGTTCTCTCACGACAGGGGGCGGCCAACAGCGAAACACTGCCAACCCAACTTTTGCAACCCGTCCAAGTCCAACACACGACGACCGTCATAGACTCGAGGTGCGTTCATCTGTTGGCCGAGCGCTTCCCAATCAAGGTCAACACACGCTTTGTGTGCTGTCACCAATACAGCGAGATCGTGATTTTTTGCCATGGTAAGGTCCTCGACCACCTCGATCGAGGCAGGAAAAGTTTCAGGATCAATATGAGGGTCGTAAACGCTGACGGCGATGCCACGTTGGTGCAAGGCTTCAGCCAACGGTTCAGCCGGTGTTTCCCGAGGGTCGCCCACTTCGGCTTTGTACGACCAACCAAGGAAGAGCACCTTCGTAGATTCCGCCGACAGCCCAGCCTTCCACAGGATGTCGACCAGGACCTGCGCGACATGGTTGGGCATGGAGCGGTTGACCGCCCGAGCAGCGGTGATGAGCCCTGCAGGCACACCAACGTCGCTGGCTCGCTGAATCATGTAGTACGGGTCAACGGGAATGCAGTGGCCGCCCACCCCGACGCCAGGCGTGTAGCGATGGAAGTTCCACTTTGTTGCAGCAGCAGACAACACGTCCTCGACGTCCACGTCCATGGCGGGGAAAATACGAGCCAGCTCGTTGACAAGGGCGATGTTGATGTCGCGTTGCACGTTCTCAATGACCTTCGCTGCCTCAGCAACTTCAAGTTTTCCAACGTAGCGAACGTCCTCGCTCGTGAGTTGGCTGTAAAGTTGCACAAGGGCGTCGCCCACTTCAGGGTTGGA
>MDTG01195558.1_pt1 | contig 12962 bp, 6 predicted proteins | sample 811421 | NCBI WGS metagenome assembly MDTG01 (sample SAMN05326645, study PRJNA326480) | marine metagenome | isolation source: seawater | place: Pacific Ocean: South East | collected 2011
CCTTTGAGAAGAGGCGTCAAAGTCGTCGTCTCGACATCATCATCATCATCATCATCGTCGTCCAGTCACGAAAACGTCTTCGATGATGTCCCTTCTCATGTTGAACCGTCGGACGCGCCCGGGGAAGGGAAGAAACGGTTCCCGAACGCGAACGAAGAGAGTCGACGACGCAGTAATAACGAAAGCGACGAGGGGACGACGACGACAGCAACCAACGCGATGATGATGGTCGAACCGAGAAAATATAAACACCCGGGAAACGAAGGACGCGCGGTGACGTATTCGTTCGACGTGGACGCGGTCGGGACGTTTCGAGGCCTCGTCGACGTGAAGTACGACGACTTTGACGACGACTTTGACGACGGGGCGAGACCGACGGACGCGCCGGGAGAAGGGAAGAGACGCGCGCCAGATGCCGGGCAAGAGCGAGAGAAAGACGACGGGTGGGACGCGAAGAAAGGACACGGACTGATGTTCGGATACGTGGAAGAGAGGAAAGAAGAGATGGAATTTTAAACGCGGAGAGAGAAAGACTTTAATAACGGAAGAAAAGGACGCGCGCACGAATAACGTTGTAAATATATATAGACGGTAGGTACTATCGAATACTACTACTCGTTCAGCGTTGCTCCTAATGCTACTGCTACGTTCGCCGCCGAACGCCGCGCTGGCGATGAAATCGTCTTCTCTCGCTACGACGTCGTTGGTTGGCGCCTATTGCCTAAACGCGTCTTCTCGCGTCGACGACGAAGAACCTCGCATCCATTTCTCTAAGAGTTCGTCCCGTTTTCGCAATTTCGCGTCAGCCCAGCTTCCATCTGCCTCCGTGAGTGCCTTGCGAGTGGTGCTGCCAGTCGCGTTACCGTCGTCGTCGTCGTCGTCGTCGTTCTCGCCGCCGCCAAAGCGGTTCTTCAGCTCTCGTTTCCTCCTTTCCTCTTTTTCTTTCTCCCTCGCCATCTCTTTCACCGCCTTTTTAGCTTTCAACTTCGTCTCCGGGTCCACCCCATCGCTCTTCGCGACTTCTTTTAATCTCGTTTCGACCGATATTTGTATCGCCCTCTGCCTTTGCATCGCCTTCCCGGCTTTACACGTCTTACTTCCGCATACGATTTTTCCCTCGCCGCCGCACCGCTTACACGCCTTTCGCGACCGTTTCGGTTTCCCGATCAAAGCCCCGGATGTATCTCTCTCCCCATCGTCCCATTCTATGCTTTCTTTCTGTTGCCATCCAGCCGCCCATAACGCTCTGTTTTTCAATTCCTTCAGTGGAACTTCGACCGTTTGTTCGCGGTCGCACGTCGCCGCGAGCGTGACGAATCGAATCTTCTTCTCTTCGTCGATGCGTTTCTCGGTCGCTTCGAAGTGGCGCCATCCTTTCGTTCGTCTCAGCGCCGTCCAGTTCGTCCCGACAACTTTGGCGAAACTGACCCCGGCGTTGTTTTTTTGCGAGAATCCTCCGGACGGGAGCGTCCCGTGGCCTTTGCACGCCGCGCACGTCGCGCGGCCGGTATCGCCACACGTCGCGCACGGTATCGTCGTCAACGCGCATCGTTGTCCAGAATGGGTCGATGATGATGATGATGGTTTGTCTTCTTCGTCTTCAACGTCTTTGGATCGAGGAACGAGGGAACACCGCGTCGTCGTTCTCTCGCACGCAACAAAACGCCTCGACACAAAACGACGACGACGCCTCTCCTCCTCGCGAGGAGAGACGACGCGGTGACGTCTCGAGGTGTGCGTGTTGGACAAAGGAGAGCGCGCAGAGTGTGCGCGCATCTCTTAGTAAAAGAATGTGTGGAGTTTTTTTGTACCACCACATTTTTGACTTCATTTTCATGAAATGAATGCGTTGGTACATACATATGTACTGTAGTAGTAATTAAAAAATACGCACAAAGAAGACACAACAACAACAACAACAACAACAACGCTATGATGAAAGAAGGAGCGAAAGCGCGACCGTCTTGACGAAGAAGTACGCGTACCGTGGTACGGTCGATGCGGGAATTCCTATCGTTCCGTCGGCGCCGACGACGATCAGTAAAGACCACAGCACGGCTGTGTTGAGAGCTTTGACGAGACGGTTTGATTCGCCGACCGCCGCCGCCGCCGTCGCGAAGAGCGCTCGCTCGACGAGGACGCCCGAGGTGTTCGCGACGAAGAAGTAGAGCCAACGATGGTCGGTGAAGGAGACGTCGTGGAAGCATGCGCTGATGAAAAAGGTCAACGCGACGCTGAAATGTTGGTTCTTGTGTTTACTGTAAATGTTTCGCGCGAAGAAGTCACGGAAGCTGACGTGAAAATTCCACCACAAACACCGAAAATTGGCCAGACAGTCGTAGAGGAACAGTGGCGTGTCGTCGGCGACGTCGGTGAAGTGCATGGCGTGGGCAATCGCTCGTCCGAGGCCAAAAGCAGCACGAGACGTTGCGAAAATGCGCACTATTTTAGAGAGAAGACTTAGTGAAGACGTGGGTGGTGCAGACAATATCGTTTGACTCGTTGCCAAGAAATTCGAAATAAGAAACCATACGAACAAATCCAACGCGTCTTTCGTGAATCGCCACACGACGCGTTTGGTCATACTTCTCTTGTTTGCGATGAATCGACGCGTCCAGGGAAATGATTTGATTCGTTTCGAGAAGACATCGAAACCACCACGTACTAATGGCCCGCATTGGAAAAGTGGCGCGAAAAATACGTAATGTAAGAAGATAAACATGTTATCATCAGTAGCGTTCTGGTCGACGGCTGTCACGGATGATAGGTAATAATCAACCACGCGCAATACGACGTACCTGGAAGCGCGAAAGATGTGGAAGGACGTGTTTCCATATATGCCATCTAAAATCAAAGAGCCAGTACTGTCGATGCGACCAGAAGCAGCTAACATCGGTGCAGACGTGTGATTACGTTCTAGTTTCGCGATAGCAGCGAACGATAGAGATGCGACAGACCAGACGAAAGACGGTTTTCTGAACAGACGCGGTGCTAACTTCCTGAACTTGTATGCAATCATGCAAGATAAAATCAACCACGATGCTTTTGAAACGCCGTGCATTGCTATGCAGCTCGTGAGACCAAAAAGTACACCTACCAGATTGATGGATTCGTATCGTTTTGCGCGCGTTACAGCGATAACAAGATTATGCAGGAGTAAAGATACAACCTGAAAAGGTACCAACACATATAACCATTCAGCCGCACGATTATCGTAGAAAAGATTTTGCGCGTTAAGCTGTTGCCGACTTTCTTCATCGAGAATTTGATTACTGTGATGTTGCGCGGCAAACAAGACGACGAATAGCGTCGTAAAGCGCACACTTGGAAATCGATTATTCGTCGGCGTCACTGTCTTCGTTGCGATGATGTTACTATCGTTGAAGTATTCACCATAATCATTTTTACCCATTGCTCGTTTCACGAGCACAGTTATATCGCGAGCGTTTGTGCAAGAGAGCAACTGGTAAGTGTCTAAAGTTATTTCTAACAGTTTTTCCGACTCCAATCGTTTCGTGATTTCGATTTGTATTCGTGCAAACTGAACGGACGTCGCCCCGAGTAGAGGTGTTCCAGCCGTGCGAATGTCTCGAACATTCTCTTTTACGATATCAAGCACGAGTTTGTCTATCTCATCGAGATTATTATTTGATTCATCTTCGCTGTCTTTATCGTCGTCATCTTCATCCGTAATAACTTCAATACCGCCTTCGCTGTATTTTCTACGCACGGCAAATCTTCGCACTTTACCGCTCGTGGTTCTTGGCGTCGAGCGCGGATACGTCAAAAGAACTTCAAAACGCCTGCCCGAAAATTCGCCATACGTTTCAACTACTTTACGTTCAATTTCGCGACGAAGTTCTTTCGATTTGACGGACTCGGATTTCAAAAACGCATCGGACACTTCGACGACTAAAACAATTTTTGTGCTCTCGTGCTTCCCGACGCCGAAAGCAGACGCCGAGCCTTTCCGAACGAGATTTTGAATCGAACATAACGGGCCAGCTAAAGCGACGCGTTCTAATTCGTTCGCTTGAATTCTCCACGTGCCATTGCGAATGTTATTTGCAAAGAAAGATACGTCGAGAATATCTACGATGCGCCCGAGAATGAACACGCGTCCGTCTTGGAGAACAAACCCTTCGTCTCCAGTCACAACTTCGTTTCGATTAAAATTAAACGTCGCGCGGGTTCTGATTTCGTCGTTTACGTATCCAGAGCAAATCGAACGCGTACTCGTCAACACAACGCGACCAACTTGTCCCGGAGTTTTCACTTCAGACTCTGAATCAAAGTTGAGTATTTTAAAATGTTTGTGCGAATTCACACCGATGCACGCGACTTCAATGAACGGTTCTCTATTTTTTGCTTCTTTGGCCATTCTCACGTCACCCGACTCTAGCGCGTCTCGATTCGCACGGAAAAACTCAACGGGATGTTCCGTCGCGTACACGCACACTTCCGCCAAGCCGTACCCGACGCGCAAACTCGATTTCTTCAAACCGTACCGTTGAAACACATCGAAAAAGTTGTTCACGGTTTGCGAACGAACAGGTTCGGAAGCATTCAACACGTGACGAAGCGAATGTAATCGCAGCGTCTCCGCATTTCTCGCGGCGCTCGCACTAAATTTTCTCGCGGCTAACGCGAACGCGAAATCCGGCGCTTGCGTCATCGTCGATTCATATTTTGACATCAAATAAATCCAAATCGACGGGTCTTTTACGAACTCGATTGGACTGATAAACACGCACGTTGTCTTTTTCGGAAGTAAACTCAAGTCGATGGCATCGTACCCGCTCGCGATGGTCAGCGGTACGAAAAAACCACCGATGAGCCCCATATCGTGATATTGAGGAAGCCACGAACACAAAGAATCGTACGGCGACGTCTTGAACCCGTCTCTTATAGCCGTGCAGTTTGCAGTCAACGCTCTGTGTGATAATATAACGCCTTTGGGTTTCCCAGTCGACCCAGAGGTGTATTGTATAAAGGCCGGCGTTTCCGGATCGCGTCTCCAAACCGGCTCTTTTTCCTCGTCGCAAACATTTTCCTCGGCACTCACATCCTCCGTTCTCCCGCATCCATCCACCACCCACATCTCGCAACCTAGCCCTTGCGCGTCTAACAACTTTAACCTCGTCAACTTCAATGCCGTCGCCATCTTCGGACTGCACACGACTCCCGAACACTCTTTCGCGAGCATCTTCAAAAACTCATATTTTTCTTTCAAAACGCCTCTCGACGTCGTCATCGGGTCGATCGGATGCGCGACGCACGGCGCGATGCTCGCACTCATCAGCGCCAAGAACACTGGAAACCACTCGATTCCAGGTTCGTATAGGAACACCACCGTCTTCTTCGTCTTTCTCGTCGCCTCAAACTTCCTCTCCAGTTCGCCTCGAATTTTTTTCAGCCTCGAACTCATATCTCTCGCCGTCAGTCTCCTCACCTCCTCCTCCCCACGCGCCCACGCGTACGAAAATCTCTCCGGCGCGAGCGTCGTCCATCGCGCCAAGCCGTCGAGCGGGTGGTCTTCTTCCTTCTTCTTCTTCTCGGAGGGTTGTTGTTTCCGTTGTGGTCTCGTGGGTGGTGGTCCTCCTCCGTTCGACATTTTGCGCGTTCGTATTTCTTTCCCTTTTTTTTATTGTGTGTGTTGAGAGAACACAAAAAAAACAGAAAAAAAAAAGCGTCGTCAAAAGTGTCGTCCAAGCGTGTATTTTTTGAACACTCCTTTTTCTCTCTTTCTCTCGAGAGCGACACAATTTTTTTTGTCTCTTCTCTTATGAAACCCTAAAAATGCAAAGTGAAAAATCTCTCTTTGTTGTTGTCCAATCGATCCTCCTCCGTCATAATAATAATAAAGAGCAGGAGGAGTCTTCACTAAAAGATATTTCATCTCCATACACATTAATATCCAAATCGAAAAGACAAAAGCAGCCGGACGACGACGACGACGACACACGAGGAAAAAGACGTTCTTCTCTCCAAACGAACGAACGAACGAACGACGACTCGCGATAAAAGAAGGAGCACTTTTTATTAACCTGTTCCCCGCCGCACACCGAAGATGACGACGACCACGACCACGACCACGACCATGATGTCGTCCCCAAAGGCGATGAGGAATGTGCGATCCTCCTCTGCTGTTGCGCTTGGAAGAAAGAACGCCGCTTTGACGTCGAGAAGAACACGCGCTGCCAGAAGGAAGGCGTGTGAAGTGCACGCGTCGGCAGAGGAGACGGTGAAAGATACGATCATCGTCGGTGGTGGCGTCTCTGGCTTGTCCACCGCGTTTACGATGAAGTCGAAAAACGCGTCGTGCGATGTCGTGGTGACGGAAGTCCGAGACCGCGTGGGAGGAAACGTGACCTCGATGAACGATGGAACATACATATGGGAGGAAGGACCGAATTCATACCAACCGGGAGATGCGGTGTTGAAATTAGCCTGCGATGCCGGGATGAAGGACGATATTGTTCTCGCGAACCCGGATTCGGATAGGTACGTGTTGTGGGACGGCGAGTTGAGAGCGCTGCCGAAAGATATACCAACGGCGGTGCTTGGGGATTTTTTGACCTGGCCAGGGAAGATCAGAGCCGGCTTAGGAGCGATTGGTATTCGCATGCCGAAAGAAGAAGGCAAGGAGGAAACGGTTAAGGAGTTTGTGTCTAGAAATTTAGGCGAGGAGGCGTTTCAGAGATTGATCGAACCGTTTTGCTCGGGCGTATACGCCGGGGATCCGGCGATGTTGAGCGCGGAAGCCGCGACGGGAAGAGTTTCGGTTTTAGAGAATAAAGGTCCGTGGCCGGGTTTGTTTCCAGGCGCGTTGAAAGCGCAATACGAAGGCGCGAAGAAGTTGAAGGAGAATCCGAGAGATCCGAGATTGCCAGTGATTGAGGGACAAACGGTGGGAAGTTTTAAAGGTGGGTTGCAGACATTACCGGAAGGATTGGCGAGGCAATTAGGGGACGAAGTCGTGAAGTTGCAATGGAAGTTAGTCAAATTGGAGAAAAGCGAGGATGATCTTTTCTCTTTGACGTACGAAACGCCAGAAGGAGAGAAGAAATTGAGGGCGAAATCCGTCGTGTTCACGCAACCTGCATACGTCGTCGCAGATACGGTGAGAGATATCGCGCCGGAATCTGCGAAAGCGTTCGAGAAGTTTTACTACCCACCCGTTGCGTCTGTCACTGTCGCATACAAACGCGACGCCTTCAGATTAGAAGGTCGCTCAGCCTTACCCGAGGGTGGCTTGACCGGTTTTGGTCAACTCCACCCGCGAACGCAAAAAGTTCGCACGTTGGGTACCATCTACTCCTCCTACTTATGGGCCGACGACGGACGATGCCCGAAGGACGAATTCATGATCCTCAACTACATCGGCGGCGCCCGAGACGTGGAAATTGAAAAACTCAATGAAGACGAACTTCTCCAAGCCGTCCACAACGACGCTTTGAAAACCATCTTAAAACCGGGCACGCCGTTGCCAAAAAAAGTCGGCGTTCGCATGTGGTCCAAAGCTATCCCTCAATTCAACATTGGTCACTGGAAACTCTTAGACGAAGCCAAAGAAGCTTTGAAAAAAGAAAAGTGCGGCGAAGCGGACGGCTTATTTTTGGGTGGAAACTATGTCGCCGGCGTCGCGTTTGGCCGGTGCGTCGAATACGGCGTCGACCAAGCGACGGACGTGTTGAACTTTTTAGATAAGAAGAAAAGAACCGTATGATAATAACAACACTAACATTACTGCTACACACATAAAAATATACGTGTAGGCGTACTACAACTACTATTGCGCAGATCCTTCGAGAGAGCAGTACAGTCGATCGAGCTCTTTGCAGCGCGGGGGCGGAGAAGTTGTGCTTTTCATTTTTTGCTCCATTTTTCTCGTTCGTCGTCTGAAAATTTGCTCTTCTTCTTCTTTCCTCGAAACCAATCCCAGCACAAATCGCACTTCACTTGTGCGAATAATACCACTTATAAAGCGATTTTACGAATAAAACCTCCTCGGCATGGGAGTACCTAAATTCTACCGATGGCTCAGCGAGAGGTACCCGATGTTGAACCAGCAAGTCAACGCGGCGGGCGTGCCAGACGTTGATAATTTGGTACGTCGGGAATTTTTACGCGGGAGAATTTTTGCTCGTGATCGCGCTCAATTTCCACTCGTTTTTCTCTCTTCTGCGATTGATGTTGGGATGAAAGAGCGCATAAATGGGGACGAAGGAGAACATCGAGCGTTCGCTCGCTCTCGTTTTCTGCGAGCGCTCGAGAGAAATCAGGGCTCTCGCTTCTCGCTTCCTGCAATATTTCTCCACGGGACGGACCAATAATAATTCTTGTTACTCGTAACTAATCTTAACAATTCTTCTCCTGTGTGTAAAAAACAGTACTTGGACATGAACGGGGTCATTCACAACTGTTCTCACGGCGCAGGGACGGATACGAACACGCGCATGACCGAAGAAGAGATCATGGCGAAAGTTTTCGCGTATTTGGATCATATTTATCGAATGGTACGACCAAAAAAGTTATTGTACATGGCCATTGATGGTGTCGCGCCGCGAGCGAAGATGAACCAACAGCGGTCGAGACGGTTTCGGTCTGCAAAGGAAGCAGAGGAGGCGAAGGCGGAGGCGTTGGCGAAAGGCGAACCGGAAGCTCAGGGAGAAGCGTTTGATAGTAACTGCATTACACCCGGGACGGAGTTTATGGCGAGATTGACGGAACACTTGAAGTTTTACGTGAGGAAGAAGCAAACGGAGGATGTTGCTTGGAGAGATGTGAAAGTGATTTTGAGCGGGCATGAGGTCAGAGGGGAAGGCGAGCATAAAATTATGGAATATATTCGTTGGGAGCGACTGAAACCGGATTATGACGCGAACATGTCGCATTGTTTGTACGGTTTGGATGCCGATTTGATCATGTTGGCATTGGTGACGCATGAACCGCATTTTTGTTTGTTGAGAGAGGTTGTGAAATTTGGCGGAGGGGAGAAAGGACAACCATCGAGGGAAATTTTAGAACGACCGAGCGATGATGGATTCTTGATGTTACAGGTTGGTTTGTTGAGAGAGTATTTGGATTTTGAGTTTCAACGATCGCTGAAAGGATCGTGCGGGTTTGGGTACGACGTAGAGAGAGTTATCGACGATATCGTATTTTTGTGTATGTTGGTCGGGAACGATTTCTTACCGCCATTGCCAACGTTGGATATTGCCGAGGGAGCTTTGAATACGCTTTTTGATACTTACCGAGATATGCTTCCGTCTTTGGGCGGATACATTTCCGGCGACAAAGGAGGCGGTACGTTCAATGCGCCTCGCTTGGAAAAGATTTTAACGCGCATGGCGGGTTATGAGCGCGACGTGTTGGAACAAAGAGCAATGGATGTTCAAGAATACGACGAGAAACAAGCCAAACGAAATAAAAAGAATGGTAAAAATATTTATCCTTCGGATTCTGAATCCTTTACCGACTTGACTGCCATGGAACAGTTCGAGGCTGAATTGCTCAAGGCGAAAGAGGAAGGGAAACCGGAACCGACGATGATGTCCGTGGCAAAAAGAAGCGCGATCCTTGAAGGCGGCGCCGAAGGTCTTCAGCAGTACAAAGAAATGTATTACAGAGAGAAACTCGAGTTGAAAATTGGCGAAAAGGCGCCGGTCGATGAGTTACGCCAGGCGTACTTTGAAGGTTTGAATTGGGTCTTGAGATACTATTACCGAGGCGTCGCCAGCTGGACGTGGTATTATCCGTACCATTACGCGCCCATGGCGAGTGATTTGTGCGAAGGGTTAGGTCAATTGAGCGTTAAGTTTGATTACGGACGACCGTTTTATCCTTTTGAGCAGCTCATGGCTGTCCAACCGCCAGCTTCGAGCCATTTGCTACCAGAACAATTCCGACACTTCATGACGGAAGAATCATCGCCGTTGAAACCGTTTTTCCCGGATGAGATTAAGATTGATTTCGAAGGTAAAAGAAACAGTTGGGAAGGAGTCGTTTTACTTCCATTCTTAAACGAAAAGATATTGAAAGATGCCATCGCTTCCGTTCCACAAGACAAGCTCACGGACGCACAAAATAAACGCAACGCGCCGGGAGAGTGCATCATTTTCGAACGTGATGAAAACTGCACCGAGGCTGTAAACTCGACCATTCCGAAAACTTTCGCCGGTTTATTCCCAGCTAAATCGAAGATGACGTACGAACATCCGCCCGGGGAGTTCCCAGACGATGCTAAGTGTTTAGGAGGTGCGAATCCATTGTTGCCGAGCTTGAAAATCGAAACCATCGCGGATTACCCTCGAGGGTATCCAACATTCAAAACCGTAGAAATTGTTCGTGGTGACTTGAAACACGCGAAATGCGTCGTTTTTCAATCCGCGACTAGGAAAGAATCTTTAATTGTGAAAATTGGGAAAGGTTCGGAAGATTTTATTCAGAAGGCATTGCCGAAAGTGCAGGATAAGTCCGTTGGTGGTCTCACTGCGGAAGCCGTCGCAAAGACGTACCTCAACGAATGCACCTACGTGAAATGGCCGTATTTGAAAGAGTCTTTATGCGTTGGTGTTTCAGACCAAAAGTGTAAATATGTTGTCGGTCCGGGTCAAACCACCATCGCGAAACCGCACGACAGCGCTCAATGGCACGCAGACGTGACAAACGGCACCAACGAGTTGATGCGAACGCAAGGTGTGGATTGCGCAAACACGAAAATTGCTTTACACGTTCGAGCATGCGAAGGATTAGTGAGGCACCCGGATGGGACGTTACAAAAACGGTTCGCGAAAACCGAAGTTTTGGTCCCGATGCAGTTGTGCCTTCCCGCGCATCCGAGAGATAAGAGCGAAGCAGAAGCAGCGAAAGATTTAGGAGTCTCGGAAGGAGATGACATGAAAGTCACCTGGCGTGAAGGCGACGAGGCTTTATTTTTAGGTCGCTCGCACTTCGGTTCCTACGCCAAAGTAGTTTCGAAAGATCCAAAATCTGGGAATTTGACTGTCGACGTTGAACCCATGAAATTAGACACCGGTGTCGGTAGAAGAATTCTGCAAGGATTTGCCTCTCGCTTCGAATCCGCCGGACAAATCGCCCGAAAGCTCGGCATCGATCCGAGAGTCATGGGTCAAATCACATCCGCCGTTTGGACGCGATTAACGAGAGATGCCGGCAAAAACGAGCGCGTAGATGTTGGTTTGAACTTGCGCAAATCCTCTGAAGACTTGTGTGTCGCAGGTTTTTCTCGCAAAGGCGAGAAAGGGTGGGAGTACTCCGCGGACGCTGAGAGATTAATTTCGGATTACAAAAAACATCACCAATGGGTGTTTGAAGCTTTGAAGAATGAAGCTGGAAGCGATAGCGGAGGCGTGATTACCATGTCCGAACTCTTTGAAACGCACGATTTAGATACGAATAAACATTTAGTCGCTGAGGCGAAGAAGTGGCTCAAGTCGCAACCGGCGTCGAGACGACCGTTAGTGCCTTCGGATTCCGTCGTCGCAGCTGAGGAAGCGGTGAGAGCGTTGGCGGCGACGATTGGTGATCAGTCTGCGAATTACAAGCAACCTATGCCGGTTGCTTTGGAAGGTGTCAGTCCTTTGTTGCTCATGAAACCAGTCATTCCAGGTGAAGTGATGGATTTATACGCCGGGGGCGATTTTGAATTGGGCGATCGCGTGGCGTACGTTGGCGAATCCGGGACGCCACCATTTTGCTCGCGAGGCACCGTGATCGCTATCCACGGGTATACTGACGCGCACACCACGCACATGGTCGCTGAACACGTGGAGATAATGTTTGACGGTACTTTTGTCGGTGGAAGTGATTTAAGAGGCGCTTTGCCAGATTGCAGAGGTGCAATGATTGCGGTGTCTTCGGTTGTGAACTTATCGCACCCGCCGGCTATGCCGAGTTTAGGCAAAGCGGCGCCGGACGTCGTCAAGAAAGTTGAGAACATATGTTTAGAGGACGTGATGAACTTGAACTGGAAAGGCGGATCGGACAATGTCAAGAAGCAAGCAGACAAGCCGAAACCGGTTCTGGCCGCCGCAGTTGCTAACCGACAACCGACTTTACCCAGCGAGAAAGGATTTGCAAAATCCGCCGGTCGCGGTAGAGGCGTATTAGTTGCGTCGAACTCAGCGGCACCTGGCAAACCGCTTGGCGCCATGGAACAAATCAAATTGCTCGAGCAAAAAGCGTTAGCAGAACAGCAACAACAACAACTACAAAAAACGAAACCTCCGCCTCCGGCGAAGAAGAAAGGTATCATTGGATCGTTGAAAGACTTGATGAAGAAGACGCCGCCGCCGCCGAAACCGGAAGAAAAAGACGAAAAAGCAAAAGCGAAGAAGAAGAAACCGGTGACGCCTGTCGCCGTGTCTTCGTTAGCCGATATCGAGGCGAAGCTAGCACAACAAACACAACAGCAACAAAATGAGTCAGTTGCTGCCACTACCTCTGCTGCACCGTCTTCTTTGGCTGCGTTAGAGGCAAAGCTCACGCAGCAATCGATATCTCAAGCTCCGCCTTCAACTGGCGGCGGCACTTCGTTACAAGCGCTCGAGGCCAAGTTGTTACAATCCTCCGTGGCGCCTATTCCTTCAACACCGCCACCGATAAAGTTGATACATCTACCATCCAAACCTCAAGAACAACATCAAAGGCCAAAGAAAACTGGTTGGTCTCCAGTCGAATCTGTCCAACCCGTCAACGTCATGTCCGGCAAACCAGCGCCAAAATCCGCGCCCGCGCGGCAAAAGACGAAAGACGAATCGCCTCCACCTCTTCCATCCAAACCCGTCGAAGCGACCAAAGCGAAACCATCCTTCGTCCCGAGAGCTGCCGCGAGAAAGATTGCCACGAAGCCACAACCCGCGAAGAAACCGGCACATCAACCAGAGGAGTTGCATTTGTAATTGCGTTTTTTTTAAAGAGAGAGAGAGAGAGAGAGA
>MDTG01240970.1_pt1 | contig 12962 bp, 12 predicted proteins | sample 811421 | NCBI WGS metagenome assembly MDTG01 (sample SAMN05326645, study PRJNA326480) | marine metagenome | isolation source: seawater | place: Pacific Ocean: South East | collected 2011
ACTCACCTTCATTAACTTTAAATCCACAATAAAGTGTAAAGGTTGAATATAATAATCCTAAAGAATGAGGATATTTTATCTCACTCATTTTTTTAATTTCATTATTATCGCCTATACTTACTGATGCTGTTGCCCACTCACCAACACCATCAATAGTTAATATTAGTGATTTTTCGAATGAAGATGGAAAAAATGCACTAGCTGCATGACTCAAGTGATGTTCAGAAAATTTTATTTTTTGTTTTATATTTTTTACTTTTTCTATTTTATTCAACTCTTCTATCAATGTTATTTTTAAAAATAATTTCTCTTTAATCCAGAGCGGAATAGATTTTGTGAATTGTTTGAATCCATGTGGAGCAAAAGCCAAACATACCTCTAAAATTCTATTAAACTTTAAAAATGGTTTTTCATAAAAAACTATATAATCAATTTCCGATAGCTGTATTTTGTTAATTTCTAAAATTTTTTTTATTGAAAGACTTGGAAAATTGTGATCATTTTTTTTTCTTGAAATTCTCTCTTCCTGGATACATGAAATAATTTTACCTTCTTGAATCAAAGCAGCAGCACTATCATGATAGAAAGCAGATATACCAAGTATCTTGGTCAAAATTCCTCTTTGATATATTTTAGAGTATAATTTCTATTGTGTTCCTCACTAAACTTCCAAATAAAAGAGTCAAAATAAAAGTGTAAAGTTTGACCAATAATTGGTATCAAAATTAAATTCTGATAAAAAGTGACATTGCTTTTGCTTAAAACACTCAAAATTGTCATAAAAATAGAATAAGTAATAATAATTAATATAAATTTATTTTTAAAATAATTTACAAAATTTGCTAAAGTTATCGTCTCTTTAAACAGATTTTTTCTTCCTAAATAAACTTTATAAGTTATGAAAAGATATTGACTATAATGAATAGTTACACCTAACAAAATAGCATGAACAGGATTTGAAACAAAACAAATTGGATAAAAAATTATTATGCCAGACAAAAGTGTAAAAATATTTTCTGAATAATCAAATTTTTTTATAAAATATATTAAGGAAAATATTATTAATAATATAATTGATATATTTAATTCCAATAGTATAAATTGAGGAACTTGATTTAAATAAAATCTCATCAAACCAACGATAAAAAATAAAATATTAAAAAAATAAATTGTATTTATTTGAAAATTTAATTCTTTTTCTTTTTTATTGTAGAGCTTACAAACTCCTACACTTTGTCTAGTAACATGAAATACATTGAAAGCATAGAAGCTTAAAAGAAAAAAGTTTGTAAATAAGAAGAAACCAAAAAAACAATATGCAATTATTAACAAAGTTCCTAAATAAAAAATTAATTTTTTTTTAAATAAAAATTCTTTATTTTTGTAATCAAACAAAATTGGATAAGTTGCAGCAAAATGTGGTTCTGCTAATAAAAGTATAGTAAAAATTATTAAAAAATTCTCATAACTAGGTAGGCTAAATAACACTAATAAATAGATCAACGGAAACATAACTGGGAACTTAATAAAGAAAAAATCAAATTTTTTGTTATAAATTTGCATTAATTTTTAACCCCTATGAATAAAAATAAACCACCATCTTTTCCAAATGAATTAAATATCATTGAAATCTCAGTAAGTATATGAAACTTATTTAGGTCATTTTTTGTTCCTTTTTTAAAATCATTCTCTTTTATTTCTAAAAAATTTAATTTTGTAGCACCTGGTACAGTAGAAATTAAATTAATATTATTTTCTATAAACCATTTATTTATCTCACTAAATGAATATGTTGTTTCTAATGGATGATTAAATTGATCCTCAACCCAGGCTTCTTTTTCTTTTTTTTCAACCTTCATATTTCTTGTCACTGGATCTAGAAAGGCAGCAAATTTTTTTCCAAAAATTTTATAAATTAATCTTAATAACAAAGTTGTAAAGCGACCATAACTGTTATAAAGACCAACAACTATAACACCACCACTTTTTAAAGCGTGAATAGAGTTTTTAAATCCTAGATATGGGTCGGTTGTGTGATGCAGAACTCCGTTAGTCAACACAAGGTCAAAATAATTTTTTTTAAAATTATTTTGTAAAATATTTCCTTGCACAAATTTTATATTTTTAATTTTATTCTTTTCAGCAAATTTTCTACCCTCATCTAAGGATTCATGTGTTGCATCGAAGGCACAAACCTCATTTGTAGACCCTATTGCAAAAAATGATGATAGCTGACATGTCCCACTTCCCACTTCTAATATTTTTTTATTGTTATCAAATAAATTTTTTAATTTTTTAAAAATAATATTGTTATTACCTTTTTTTAAAATAGAAAATTTATTATCTATCGATTTATAACCTGGAAAAGGATTTTTTTTATAAAATGATTTAACACTGTCCGTATTTAGATCGTATTCATTTTTTAGTTTTATTATTTCTAGACCCATTGAAGAATAGTTTTACTAAAATATGGTATAAATAAATGGAGATAAAGTAGATCCTTGGCCTACTACAAGCACAACTCCAATTAAAATTAAAATTAATACTAGAGGTATTAACCAAAATTTTTTTTTTTGGAATAAAAATGACATTAATTCTTTAAAAATCTCAAACATATTTAAAACTAAAACTGTTTATTAAAATCACACTCTTCACTAGAGGTAATCCAAAAACTCGAGTTTTTCAATTTTTTTTTTCTTTTTTTTATATTTTTAATATCATTATTAAATATTCTCATTAGTAAGCCATACGGGGTTATAATTAAATAAAAAAAAATAGTAAGTATAACGGGGGAAAACACTTTAGAGAGTAATATTCCAAACTTAAACCAAATCCAATTTAATGGAAATAATATTTTAGAATTTAAAAATCCAAGAAATATAAAAAAAAATGATAAAAATAAAAATGGAAAAAAATTAATTTTAGATACGAAGCAATAAATTGTAATTAAGAAAAATATTATTCCAAATGTTATTCCAAAGTTTTTATTTGTAGGCATCAGATATTACACTTATTAACTTATTTGACAAAATTTCAAGACCTTTTATTGAATGATGAGGACCCTTGGGGGCAAAATATTCCTTATTTTTGTAATCTATTTCCTCGTCAAAAACTATTAATTCTAAGTTATATTTTTCTAAATATTTTGATAATGAAATTTTAAAATTTTTATAAAATAATCTTGGGTCCCAGAAGCTACTAGATCTTACTAAGCCAACATAAACATTACACTTATTTAACTCACAAAAATTAATTACTTCATTTATTGCAAGCTTAGTCGTATGAAATAATTCACCTTTTTTAAAATATAGAAAATAATATTCTCTTATATGAGTTAACATAAGGTACTTTTTTAGTTTGTCAAAATTGAGTTTAATTTTGAAAATAAAATCTGATTTCAAATTTTTGTTAAATAAATAATTATATATGTCTTGATTAAATTGTTTTGCTTTATCTGTTTCTTTAAGGACACCATCTTGTCTAATTATAAAATCTTTTTTATCTAATAAACCATAATAATTTGAAAGAGGTTCTGTGCTGTCAACTAAACTGTTATCATTTTCATGGAATAACAAAATTACGTTTTTTGGTTGAATTGCCTCCAAATAAATCTTAGCTAAACTTGCATAGTAAATTGATGAATTTCCACCATTTGCAAGATTCAAAGTATTGATTTTATTTTTATTGAATATTCCACTTATTGTTTCATTATAATCAACGCATTGTCCTTCTACTAGTGAGTCACCAATAATTACAGTATTAACATTTTCGTCCCACAAATAATCTGGATTTCTAAAACCAAATCTATCTGTATTTATTATTTTAGGGCCATATCCCTCGTTACATAAAATTGCTGTATAATTCGAGAGTGAGGAAACTTTCATAAATGCATTTTTTTTCACTATTTCACTTAATGGAAAATAATTATAATCAAAAGGATAAATCATTTTTTTATACTGTTTAAATTCTTTGCTTTCAAAAAGCTTATTATCTTTTTTTTCCCTATTCTTTAAAATATTTGATGAAATTTTATAATTTTCACTTAAAAATTTTGGATATCGAGGCAACATTATATCAATCAATACCAATGAAATATAAATGAGTATTGAGATGATTAAAAATAAAATAAAATTAAATATTATTTTTTGCAATTTATAACTTAGATGATATTAGTTGAACATTAAAAATATTTTATATTACAAATTTGAGTAAAATAAACAATATTATAATTTTTGTTGGTGGTAGAGGTACGAGATTAGGAGATATAACCAAAAGAACTCCAAAGCCACTAATTACCTTTAATAGTGTTGAATTTATTTATTATCAGTTAAATCTGTTGTCAATACTAAAGCCAAAACAAATTATTCTTTTGTGTGGTTATAAAAAATATTTATTTAAAAAAAAATTTCACAATAAGGTTTATAAAGGAATTAAAATCAAATGTTTATTTGAAAAAAGATTACTTGGTACAGGGGGCAGTCTAAAAAAAGCAAAAAAATATATTGTTAATAATACTTTAGTGTGTAATGGAGATACATATTTTGATTATAATTTTCAAAAACTAAACAATATACAATTTGATAAAATTCTTTTAATTTTAGTAAAAAACAAAATTTATAAATCAAACAATAAATTGGCTAATCTTTCAGTAATTAAAAAGAAGGTAATTTTTAAAAAAAAATCTATATATATGAATTCTGGTTTCTACTTATTAAATAAAAATTTTCAAGTATATTTAAAAAAAAATATCTTTTCGCTTGAAAATGATATTATTGAAAAACTCATAAATAATAAAATTGTAAATGGAATAAAAGCTGAAGGTAATCATATAGATATTGGTACAAAAAAAAATTTGAATTTTTTTAAAAGATACTCAAAAAAAATAAATTTATAATTTTTTCATAATTCCGATTGAAGATGAAGTTTCTAATGAAAAAAATATTAAATTTCCATCATCAAATTTTAAAATATCTCTTATTCTTTCCTTAAGCTCAATTATATCGTGACTAAGAATTTTATCATTTTCATCTAGGGTGAGAACATGGACTGACATATCGCCTTCCTCTACATTGTTGCCAAGTGCTCCAAATAATAGATAATAGTTATCATCATATATATTCTTATTTATTAAAATGATCTCTGAGATACCAATTGATGGAGTAAAGTATTTTAGTGGCTCGATAAAACCATATTTTGAATGACTTTTATAAAGTGGAGCCTGAATATAATAGGGATGATCATCTTTTCTCTCCTTGAAATAATAATGTTCTCCATATGATGAGATTGGCCATCCATAATTCTTTATTTTTTCTGAATCTAAATTATTCACATTAACTTCATCACCACCCTGAGGACCATGTTCAGTCATATATATCTTGCTACGGAATTTATCGTAATACAAACCTTGATGGTTTCTATGACCAATAGAAAGAATATCAAAATTTTTACCATCTGAGTCAATCAGAATTGTTTTGCCAAATGTTGTTTGATCAATATTTTGAGAATGATCTCTGAAACCATAATCTCCAACTGTAAATATTATTTTTTTATCATTGTATATTTTCATCCTACCGCCAGATTGATGGGCAGAAAAATTTCCATAATCATTATTCATCTTCACGCATTTTCTAGGAATGAAATAATTTTCAAATATCAATGCTTCAAAATTAATTTTTGCTCTCAAAATAGATGTATTGTAACAATTTTCTTCGATCAAATTAGTAAAAGATATATATAAATAATCTTCGAAAATTAATGCATCTTTAATTCCAAATGGTGAATGAACAAAAAATTTGGGATCTAAAATTAAAGTTTCTAAATTAGATTTTATTGAGGAAAAAGTGGAATGATTTTGATCATAAAAATCAATATTTCCATAAGATATTATCCCTGTAGCACTTACAACTATTAAATTATTCTGAAATTTTTCTAAATAAAAAGATCCTCCTGCAACTTCCCATTTACCAGTTATCATAGATGAAGTCGAAAATTTTTTAAACTTAAAATTATTTTTATTAAAGTTAATAGTTTTCTTATCATCTATTTGGTTAAATGAAATTTTTAAATTTTTATTTCTAAATTTACTTTCTGTGGCTAAAGATAATTTATTAATTTTTTTTTCCTGCTTTTCTATAATTATTTTTTGATTATCAAGTTTATCAAATATGAAAATATTATCTTTTATATATATTTTGAATTTCTCAGGAACAAGTGGACCAATATATGAAGCATAACTAGATAAGTTATCTCTATTAAACACAGCGTAAGTTAAAATTAAAATTAGACCCACCACTAATGAAAGACTAATTAGAAAAAATTTTCTCATTGATAAGATTTGTTATTAAGTTATATCCTTTTTCGTTGTAATGACCAAATCTTTCGAAAGGGAATAAGCTCTTTTTATTTTTTAAATTTAGAAATAATTCTTTGTTAATATCTATGACTTCAATTTCTAATTTTTCAAAAATTTTTATTGTTTTTTCATAATTCAAATATGCAGTATCGTTCTCTTTATTATAAAAATATCGGCTGAAATCTGGTAAATAAACTATGGAAAGTTTTACATCATTGTTATTTGAATACTTAAGAATTTGTCTTACAATTAGTTCAAATTCCTCAAATGGAACCTTTGGTTTTATAAATCGATTTAAAAAAATCTTTCTAATAAATGACAATTTAATTAAATTTTCAAAATTAAATTTAAATGAATTAAATTCTATTTCTTGTCTATTTATTTGTTCAAACAAAATATTTTTATAAATTTGGTCTGACAAATTGACTTTTTCTATTAAATCTTGTTTGTAATTTTTATCTTTTAAGTAATTTATAAGATATTTATTTTTGAGTGATCCACTTAAATCAGCAAGATCATTTCCCTCAAAGAAAAACCAAATAATATTAGTTGGCTTAATCAAATCTGAATACTCTCTTAAAGTCGCTAATTGTTCTAAAGGTCCGTGTTCACTATATGCTAAATTATAAATTTCAGTATTTGGATTTAAATTTTGAAGTATCCCTGCAATAGAGTCTTTTACAAATACGCATGCACCATGAACGAATGAGTCTCCTAACAAAATTACTTTTTTCTCTTTTTTGGAAAACCACTTTTCATCATTATTGTTAAAACCAAATCTGTCACTTTCATAAGTCGTGAAATAACCATTTTCATTACAATGAACAGTTTTTGTATTAGAAATACCTGATAATGGGAGAAAATCCATATCTTTAGTTTGATTGCTAGAGGAAACCATATTTACTGTAATTGGTACTGATAATTCAGCGTATTTTTTTTTTAAATTTTTATAAAATTCAAACTTTGATCTCTCATCGTAAATTTTTTGAGTATTATTTTTATATATAGTTTTTTTTTCTTCCAAATCACCTTTGACAAATTTTAGGGAACTGAATTGAAGATATGCTTCTATAAATAAAACAAATACATAAATTAATAATGCTGAAAAAAAAATAATTTGATTTGTTTTTTTTGGCAAGTAGAATGAAATAAAATAAACTATAATTGATAAAAAAAAAATAAAATTGAAAAATAATTGTGTCTTATTTTGAATAATACTTGTAAAATTTCCAAATCTAAAATTAATTAAATAAAAAAAAGTTAAAAAAAATATTAAAAAAAAAATAAACTTAATTATTTTTAAAGTATTTTTAAAATACATAAAATTAATTTACATTTGAACTGTTAAGGTATGGGGGTAGTATATTTTCTAATTGTTTGTTTTTAGCTAAGTTTCCACCAATATTGCAAGGGTGGTCACATGAGCAACTTTTCAAATATTTTCTGAATTTGTTCGCTTCTTCATTTTCAAAAAAATCTGAGAATTTTTTGGCATTTTTTACATTAGTAAAAGTCTTTGTATATTCACAAAACGCTAAATCTCCATTTGGATAAACTACAAGGTTATCGTTTGGTGCACTACAATCAAAAAATTTTTTTTTATTTTTTTTAATATAATAAGAGTAATACAGTACAAATTTGTGATAATCTCTCCAACTATTACTTTTCATAAAATAATCTAAGACTTGTCGATGCTCGTTATCGTTTAGCTCAAGTAAATCAAATGGTTTTACCCATTCAGGATTGAAACTTAATTCGGCAACTTCTTTTTTTAATCCAAAAGCTCCTGTTTTTGGACTTCTAATTATATTAATTCTTTGATAAATTTTAAGTTCATTTTCTACAAAATTATTAATTTCTTTAAATTGAAAAATATTGTCTTTAGACAATGTTGTTAATGCTGAAATCTGTAAATTTTGATATTTAGATTTAATTTTCTTCAGTCTTTCTATTGTATCTAAAGATTTTTTAAAAATTCCTGGCACCCTTCTTATTTTATCATGAAGCTCTTCTAAACCATCAATTGATACATTAACCAAAATTCTTGTATTTCTAGAAGCATATTTCATTATATTTTCAACTTTCTGCTCAATTCTTTCAGGAAGAACTCCATTTGTTATAAAATTTAAAGAATGAATGTTTTTGTTATTTAAAAAAAATTTTGAAATTTGGTCGATTTCTTTTCTCAAAAAGGGTTCACCACCAGTTATTATTACTTGATTGACATCTTTTTGAAAGTTTTTAGCTAGTGTTTGATAGTCTTCTAAAGTCATTTCATCTACATTTTTATTTAATTCGTCCCAATAAAAACAATGTTCACATTTAGCATTACAACGATTTGTAATATATACGAAAGCCGTTTTATTAGCATTCATCGAACTTTTATCATCTACTTTTTCTAGTTGTTCTAAATAATTTCTAATTTTATTTTTATTTGATTTCTCTAGGTTAATATCACTATCTCCTTCAAGAAGAAAATTTAATTTTCGTCTCAAAAAGACCTTTTTTAAATTTTTTAGTAAATCTAATTGAATTTTAAATTTTCTGAAATTATCTCTTTGTTTTGGCACACTAAACTCATAAAAGAATTGAGTTATTGTCTTTGTTATATTTTTCAAAAAAATAAAAAAACCTAAGTTTTTAAGTATCAAATAATTTTTGTTAAAATATCTTGAATTAGGTGATCTAATTGAACTTCCTGACTGATGTTGATAAAAAACTTCCCTGTAAACTGCATTTTTGTATCCCATTTTTTGAACTCTCAATGATAAATCAGTATCTTCATCATAAAAAAAATATATTGGATCAAATCCTCCAACTTCTTCAAAAATATCTTTTTTCATGAGACAAAAAGAAGTCTCTATACTCACTTTATAATTAGATAAATCTAAATTTTTTTCTTTTGATTTTTCTACATTTAAAAAACCATCATCACCTATTATACATTGCGATATGTGGATTTTTTTTGACTTATAATTCTCTAAACTTTGAAGCCCTAATTGACCATAATTATTTTTTTGATAGAAATTAGTTGTTTTATCCAATGTACTCTTATCAATTAGATATGCATCATCATCTAAAAATAAAAGTAGATCACCAAATGATTTTTGAACTGCGAAATTTCTTCCTATGGCAGGTCCATAGTTTTTGTCTAATTTAAAATATCTTGTTGTACTATGTTTTTTTACAATTTCTTCAATACCAGGTAGGTTTGTATTTTGGTCAATTACAATTATTTCATAATCTTTGAATGTTTGTTGCGAAATATGTTCAAGACATTTCTCTAATTCCTTTACTCGATTAAATGTACTAATTATAATTGATAACATTAATTTGGTTTAATTAATTAATCTAATTGTTGATATATAACTTTTTTGAATTTAACATAAATATATTAAAATATTATTAATACAAAATACAACTAATGCAAGATATAGAATTACTTAATGAAAGAGCCAAGCTTTATAAGCCTTTATATAATGATCTAGAAATTAAAAATATTAAATATAATGAAAATTTAATTTTATGCGAAATATTCATTAATAAAAGAGATCAATTGCATATAAAAAAACTGGTAAATAAATATATACTTGATTCAATAAAAGCATTTAATGGAAAAAAATTAAAATTTTCATTATCAATAATTAAAAAATACAAGAAATATATTTTAGATTTACCTAATATTACACCCAATGGTGTAATTGTTCCAAAGAAAGAAAATTTTAAATCTTATTTTGAAATTCAAAATTTTGTTTTTAATTTAGTCTCTAAATATTGCATTAATAAAATTAGTGATAAAATAGAATTGTGCGAAGTAAGATTAATGCGCTCAAACAAATATAATTATAATGCTAAAAGATCCTATGCTTCCTCAAAAATCCACTCTGATACCTGGTCAGGTAATCCATGTGACTCGAAAATTGCTATATTTATTGATGGTGATAAGAAAAATACAATTAATTTTTTCAAACCAAAAAAAATTAATAAATCCTTTTTTTATAAAAAGAAAAATTACGATACTGCAATAAAAAAATATGGATTTAAAAAATTAAAATCGTTTAATCATAAATGTTTAACAATATTTGATCAGGCTTGTCTCCATAAGACAATGAATAAAGACAGAGGCTTAAGGTTATCTTTAGATTTTGGGATAACACTTAAATCAGTTAAAGATAAAAAAATTTATTCTAAAAGATATAAAGATAGATTTGTAAAAAAAAAACTAGGAATGAGCCATGTTAAAAAATTACTTAATTTAAAAAGCATTCATGAGAAATTTTAATTATTTTAATATTTTTTTTTTAATTTGATTTTCACTGAGACCATAAGTTTCATGTAAATAATCTCTTCCACCATTTTCGAAAAAATATCTACTCTTTAAACCTATTCTAGTAACCTTATTTAAACAGTTATATTGGTTTAATTGTTCTAAAATTACAGAGCCCATGCCTCCATCTAACCATTGCTCTTCAACAACAATTATTTCTTTAAAGTTTTTAATTTTATTAATTAGGCTTACAGGAAAGGGCTTTATTCTGAATAAATCGATTAGTTCAAAATTATTTTTGGTTTCTTTAAGGATCTTATTAACTTTATGAAGCAAATATCCAGAAGATATTACACATTTCTTTTTACCTTTTCTAACTTCACTATAGCCCTTTTTTAAATCAAAATTATTTTTATTATAAATATTTGGCAATACATCTCTATCCAATCTCAAAAATCTAAATTTAGGTTTCGATGAACATTCTCTTGCAATTACTTTTGTTGAATACACATCTGCAGGAGTTAATATTTCTATATTTGGAAATACCCTCATAGTTGCAATGTCTTCAGTCGAATAATGAGTTGGCCCAGCATCAGCATAACCCAATCCTACCCCAATTCCTACTAATGTTACATTTTGATTCATTGCTGAAATCGAACATTTAATTTGTTCATAGCATCTAGAGGTAATAAATGGTGACATGGCATAACAAATGACATTTTTTTTCTGTACACTCAATCCAGAAGCCATGCTAATCATATTTTGCTCTGATATTCCTGCGTGAATAAATTGCTTTGGAATTTGTTTTCTAAATTTATCTAATGCAGGTGCACCCATATCTGGTGTTGTAAAATAAATATTTTTATTCTTTAAAGCATGCTTAAAAACTTCGTCAATAAATACATCCCTCATATAAGGATTACTTTTATTTTCAGAAAAATCTAAATAATTTCTACTCATAAATACAATTTTTTAATAAATCTTGTCTTGCAATTTCAATTTCTTTAGAATTTGGCATTGTGTTATGCCATCTAGTTACATCTTCCATATATGATATACCTTTACCTTTAATGGTATCAGCAATTATGATTGTTGGTTTTTTATTTTTATTAATTTTTGCTTTCTTTAATGCTGGTATTAGCTCCTTAAACTTATGACCATTTACTTTAAAAACATTCCAACCAAAACTTTTCCATTTTTCTTTAAGAGGTTCAATTTTTAAGCAGTCTTCACTTTTTCCTAAAATAATTTGTTTATTTCTATCAACTATAAATACTAAGTTATCGAGTTCATAATGAGATGCAAACATTGCAGATTCCCATAGAGACCCTTCATAATGCTCTCCATCACTTAAAATGCAAAACGAGTTGAAATTTTTTTTATCTCTTTTTGCAGATAAAGCAAAACCACAGGCTATACCTGGAGCTTGTGCCAAAGATCCTGACGTACTATCAATTCCAGGGATACTCATATCACCATAAATTCTTAATTTACCTTTGGGAGTTCCGTATAAAGACAATTCTTTTTTAGAAAAATAACCTATGTCAGAAAGTATCGGATACATTCCCATAGCTGAATGTCCTTTGCTTACAATTAATCTGTCTCTATCCTCAAAATTTGGATTTTTTTTTTTAAATTTCAATATATTCCCATAAAATAACGCTACTAAAATTTCTGTTTGTGAAAAAGCTGAAGCTATATGACCCTGATTTACTTTAATGACCATCTCAAAAATTTCTTTTCTCAACCAGTATGATTTTTTAATTAAGGATGCTATATTTTTTTTCGAGACCATAAATCGTGGATATTACATATATTATAAAAATCAATATAAAATTGTTAAATAATTTAAATTAATATAACATCACTCTAATTTCAATATGCTTGATATAACTTTTATAGTTCCAAATAATTCTAACGTAACATACCAACAACTTTCGAATAAATATTCTGCAATTGAAACTCCTACTTGGGCACTTCTATTGGCAGAAAGCTGCAGAAAAAAAGGTTTCAAAGTAAGTATACTAGATACACTTGCAGAACAATTGAATGATAAGGATGCTTTAAATCGTATTGAAAACAATAAATCAAAATTAATTTGTTTTGTTGTGTATGGCCAAAATGTAAATGCTGGAACAACTAATATGAGTGGAGCAACAAGATTAGCTAATTATATAAAAAAAAATAATTATAATAGTCCAATATCTTTTATTGGTTCACATGTTCAGGCTTTACCTAAAGAAACGCTTGAAAAAGAAAAAAGTATAGATTTTGTTTTTTTAAATGAAGGTGTTTATGCATTAAGAGATTTACTCAAGACTAATTTAAAAGATAAATTAAATA
>MDTG01137219.1_pt1 | contig 12961 bp, 18 predicted proteins | sample 811421 | NCBI WGS metagenome assembly MDTG01 (sample SAMN05326645, study PRJNA326480) | marine metagenome | isolation source: seawater | place: Pacific Ocean: South East | collected 2011
GACATAATAAGCTGTTAACCTTTGGTAAACCAGAAAGCTACATTAAGGATCATTTCGTAAAAAATTATGTAAAAATGAAAGAGCCACAGAGGGAAGTATGAGTCCTAAGAAATTAGAACCAAATTCTAGTTATGGGCGATATGATACTGACGGTGATGGTATAGTCAGTGATGATGAATTAGCGATTAGTGCTCAACTACAAGAGCTAGAAATGTTGCATGAGAAAAATGTAGCGCAACGACATATGGTTTGGTTCGCTCTTTGGGGGTTATTATTGTACCCGTCTGGTGTAGCAGCTTGTTCGTTTCTAGGGCTGAATGATGCAGCAGCTTTGTTGAGTGATATGGCGAACATGTACTTTCTTGCCACGGGAGGCGTAGTCAGCGTGTTCTTTGGCAGTCAAGTTTATGAAGGAAGAAACAAATGACAGTTGATGTAAAGCAGGTTTATGAGGAAATATCCGCAGATGAAGGCAAGGTTCTTCATGCTTATTTATGTAGTGAGCTACACAAGACCGTGGGTATTGGTCATAAAGTGTTACCAGATGACCCAGAGTATGGTCTCCCGGTACACGGAGCCTACGATGATGTCTCTGAAGAAGAGAGCATTACTGAAGATCGTTGCTATGTTCTGTTTCAACAAGATGTCCAAATAGCGATTGGTGGATGCCAAAAAATCTACGGTAACTGGGAGGAGCTTCCACAGGAAATGCAGCATGTTCTGGTCAACATGTGTTTTCAGCTTGGGCAAGGTGGATTGAGTAAGTTTAAGAATTTCAAAACCGCTGTCGAAGATTACCAATGGCAAAGGGCTTCAGAAGAGATGCTCGACTCGCGCTGGGCTGGTCAAACTCCTGAACGGGCACAACGCTTATCAGAACGTGTAGCAGCTTTAGAAGATTAAGGTTCCCCCACCGAAGTGGGGGGTTTGCTCTGGAGAGCATGAGAACAGTAAACGTACTCAATCGGGGAATAGATATAGGTGCGCTTACTTGGAGGGAATATATCACATAATTCTCCAAATGCGAACTCCATACTTACCTTTACTGATGCCTATTCTTGCATCAATGTACCAACCGCGACTTGAAGATATCTTTTCAAACTCATCAATAGCTTTTGGTGCGTCCAAACAGGGGACAAAAACTGATGCCCCGACTGCTATAGCGTCCCACGGAACGACAATCCTTATCCCATCGGGACATAGATCAAACGTCCGTACTACCCCCCGTTCCATTAGTACCGCCCTCTTTGAAATCCACCACCCATACCATCATAGGATTGATTTTAAACAACGTACCTTTAGCTAGTCGTACACTCTCCTGCCTAGCCCCCATCTTGTTCTTTAGGTCAGCAGTAAACTGCGCGTAGTTGATCTGTTGCTTACCGCACCATTTCCGAAACGGTTTCGGCACTAGAAAGAGTTTCTTAGTATCTGTCTCATAACGTGCAACCAGTTGCCCACGCGGTGTCAATTCAGGTTGTACTAAGGAGTCTACCCCTGCCGTAGACGACCTAGCATCGGCTGTAGACTTGATTCGTAAGATACTATTGTAATTTTCAGCGAGATATTCGTTTAGTGTTTGATCGAGGGTCACCGCCATTGAAACCGCATAGCTTTGATTATCAGTCAATACACCTTCGATCCAAGTTGTAATCTTAGGGACGCTGTACCTTATTAACCCTAATCTGTAGGCAATTATACCCGCCGTGACTGTAACCGCTGCCCCCGCTGACCAATAACGATTTTCTGATTTCAGCCCCACTTGCTTATCTATATTTACTTGTACTTCTTTCAGGAGTTGCCTAACAGCAAGCGGGTTCTTCATAATATATTGTACAAAGATAATCCCTGCGTGTCCGTGGTGTAGTTGTAACTCATCTGTAAACCTGTCAGTTTCCGCTTTAGAGTCTGCACTTGTAAACAGCTTATCAACCTGTACTTCTAATACACGCTGGGCTTCTGCACTCGGATTTTCTTTTTTCAAACGTATGCGTTCGATTACGCTAGTGTTCCCCGTAGTGACTGTAAGTAAGCTCCACGGTTCTCCGCGAGGACGTTCCGCATTAGCCCCACTTACCATCCTTGCACGCTGCTTACCAGACGTAAATTGGTAGACCAAGCTACTAAGTTCTTCAGGACTTGAATCAGTTAACTCGTCTATGAACAGTGGCAAGCTATGTAGTATTTCAGCCCTTAACATCTTCATGTTATGCGTATCTCTTTCGTCAAGTACTAGGTCTGAAGGGTTACCCCATATTGAAGCCGATGCTATCATCGCTGTAGTCTTACCTAGACCTGAATCTTTGCTGTGCAGATGCAAAGCCGAACACGCTATACCGCCGATAAACTCCATCAAGATAGAACCAAAACCCATACATATAACGTACTGGTGCAATTCAAACCCATCTCGGTTATAGAAATCCATTAACTCTTTCCATGATTCAATATCCCCTTTCGGCTCAAAGGCAGGGAACAATCCTACGGTAGAAGATGATGGAGGATTAAACTCAATAGAATCCGCACGAATCTTTTTATTACCCAATATAAAAGTCTGGGTGTTATCTGCCCATCCGAATTGCCGGTGCGCGTTATCTGCCATTTTTGTATCCTGTAGTTTGTGAATCCAAGCCATCATGTACTTCATTAAATCGTCAATATTTAAAAGAGTGACCCCTTGTTTAGCCATCTCTTTTCTAAATTCGTCACGGGATGTAACTGCCGTAAGGGGTATTGTAAATTCTCTAACCCCGTCCTTTGGCATGTGTAGACGCATTACTACCGCCTCCCCACTTTCGACATCCATAACCCGTTGTACCACATAGATGTCATTGCGATATATTTCTTTCTCTTCTACATCCCCATCACTACTCCGAGTTCGTACATACACCCCACCGTTTGCCCCACGTATATAGGGTTTAGGAAACTCGGGGATTTTGTATGTAGTGACCGGAGTATTCGGCATTGTAAATGCAGGGGCTTCTACCGTAACAATGTTATCTTCTTCAGTAGCTTCCTTTATCGACTGCCCAATATATAGTGGACTACGAAACTTACCTCGATTGGGACATGCGCGGCATGGATCGGGGTTAGCTGCCTCAAACGTGTTACAAGTATAGCGTTTGTCTGACGTTAGGTTATCCCACTTTGCATCTGTTTCTTGAGGATCATACCCATCGTAGCCCTTAGATATTTTATGAGCTTTCTCTCTTGTACCATCACTACAGGCTTTAAGGATTGACAACACCCCACGCCACGTAGGTTCGTTTACTTCACTCGGGCTATGCAGGGCGTTACTGATCTGTAAACAACCCCTGCCATTATCTGACTTTTCTAAGATGTCCCTAAATTTATATTCGCGGTTGTCGAGCGCAGCAAGCATCATAGTGTCTGCCCCCTCTACTCTTTTGGGGGGAACTGGTATTAAATCTCCTCCAAGGAGTGCGCTAAAGTTGTCAAAATCAACGGGGGATACAGCGGGGCTACCAATAAAAGTTACTTCTATTGGGGTATCTGGTTTGTAGTTGTGTGTTTGTGGTACACGTAACACTCGCGCTGCGTCTGCGGTAACTGAAGGATCAGCCTCAAAATTATACTTAGCACATAACGCCTTTAGTTGTTCTGCAACAGGCAACCAATCTGCAAGGCAGACGGCTTCTTCTAGTACCCAGTAAACATGAACACCGCGCCCAGAGTTTATAATCGTTGGACGAGGTAACGAGTTAACGCTACAAAATTCTTTTAGCGAAGATATTGCATCTTGTTGTGTAGAAAATTCTTTGGTTGGACCACAGTCTAAGTCTAAAAAGAAAGACTTTATGTTCTTTACATTATCTACCTTGCGAGAATTGGTCTTATTAAATGTAGATAAAGCGAAATATACGTTGAACCCTTGGTTATCTAATACGGTTGCACCATCAATTAAGGCATCGACAGATGTAAAAAACTTCTGTACTCGTCGGTCTGTTTGTGTGTTTGCCGCGAATATGCAATATAGTCCGTCATCTGCTAGAGCCTCTTCTAGAAATATTTTTGTTTCCATAGCTATCCCAAAACCGAAAGTGACCACGGCAGGGGCTAGAAATCCACCCTTTTCACTAACGCTAGCCGTGGTATTTTAGAGTATAGGCTTCTGTAGTTAGAAGCCCAGTAAATTACTCTAGTTAGTCGTCCCAGTTTGCGACAAGGGCACTCAGATCAACATCATCTTTAGGTGCGGTTGTCTTGGACTTCACTTTCTTCTTCGGTGCCTCTACAACTTCTGCCACGAAGTCTACTACTTCCTCCGCCGCTGCTTCTGGCTCTGTGCTAAACACATTTGCAGTAGGGGCTTCGGTCTTTGAATCAAAACCCTCCGTGGACGCGCCGAAAGGAGACCCAGATTCAAAACCTTCCTCGTCTACTTCAAACGGAGAAAGTGCTTCAAGGGGCTTATAGGTTATCACTTGCACTGCACGTAACCGCAAAGAGACCCCCGTACCAATATCGCCTCCTCCATGATAGGGGACAGGCTCAACATACAGGTTTGCGATGCTGCCAGTAGTTAACTGGAACCCCTCCGCTAACTCGTTATTTTTAGCATCAAAGTGTTTAGGGGGATTTACTGCTTCTATCCCGTCAAAAGTACCCTTAAGGTTGCACTTCCCAATATATGCCCCATCTTCATCCCTATCAAAAGGCATTGGTACTTTTTCAGGCCAGTTCTTTTTGCGTTTTTCATTGTACGCAACAGCCATCACCTGCATTAGGGCTGTAGCAGTCTCCTCACCCATACGAAATTTAGTTTCGTACTTAGCCCCTTTTTCTAACGGGCCACATGGGATACTACGGCCCTCAGTATTATCAAACCTATAGGGCTTATCAACACGGGGGTATAGAATATCAACTTTCTTTATAAGGTAACTCATACATTCTCCAAATTATTTTTAATTGTGAAACCGTCAGTTACTGCGAACGGTGAAGCACTTCTATCTTCTACAGGCACAACATTTAATGTCAGTGCCTGAACAGTATCCTCATGCTCCATCATTTTTTTAACAGTTTCTAACTCTTGCTCTTCTAAAGGCCGTACTGGTCTGAAGAAAAGTTTTGGTGTGTTGCTCTCATCATCGAAATACATGTCTGTCACTAGAGCAACGAAAGGCGTTTCCCTCGCCTCAAGGTATCGTGCGTATGCACGAAGGGGCATACCCCCTTCCATAGCCTCCCCAAATATCGAAGTGGGGGGCAGTTGTAGCTGATAAACTGTTTCCAGATCATCTTCTAGAACAAGAGCCAGACGTTGCACAAACCTACATGCCCGTCCTGTACCCCTACCTGAACCTTTAATATTTTGAGTGCAGTCTATACAACGCCCTGACTGACGCTGATCTTCCGGTACATCTAACGCCGGTGTTTCTGTATTCCCTGACCAACAAGTGGGTTTAGCCACTTTCTCTGAACTGTAAGCATCTTTGTAATAAATCCTTGATACAAAGGCTACACCTATAATAACTACGGATACTTTAGTTAGTGGTTCTTGAGTCGGTATCCCATTAAAGGTTTTTTCACGAATACTAATCCTATTCATAGATCAGCATCTAGATCAGGGTCTTCATCCGATTCGGAGATATTGTCTGCCCACGAACCGATGTTATCTTCGGTTAAGACTCTAGCTTCTGAGACCCTACTTTCCCCGTTGGTCAGGGAATGCAGTTTTTCGATAGTGTCAGGGTTACTAGTAGTCACCGCAGTCACACTCCACGGCTCTTCTCCACCTTGATCTGCTAACAACGCAGCTTCAACCGCCGCAAGATTAAACCTATACGTCTGTTGAATATGCACGTAGGTATCTTTGGGAATCTTACCTTGGCTTACCCAAGTACGGATTAGCCTTTCCGACACCTTAAAGTGATCGGCTACTCCTTTGACGTTAACGAATTCACTTAGCATAGTTATTTTTTCCTCACTGAGATTGTATAGGTGGAATTAGAGTTAAGCCCTTTCGGTAGTAACTCGGGGTTTTCTTCTAGAAACTCTCGCATATGTTTCTGGTTAATGCGCCTATCCAATAACGAAGGTTCTGCATGTTCTAGTATGAACGCGTGCATTTTCTCCCAATCGTTAGTCCAATAAGTTTGCTTAACCGTCCGATAAAATAGACCTTCTGAAGTTCTAACACTGTCTACACCATGTTCCTTACAGTGCGCCAGTAGAGCCGCTTTAACCGCATCAAGATTTTCCACAAGAGCAGAATCTTCTGCCTCGTAATCCTTCTTAATCTCAGAACGACGATCCCGTATTTTTACGTAGGTCTTGACTAATTTATCTAAAGAAACCTCTGGAAAAGGTTCATTCTGCGGGGCGGTATTACTCATTTCGATCTCCTTCTCTTATCGAATGGCAGAGTATAGTGGATGACAATGAACTACGCAAGTATATCATTGTATAAATCTATCATCTTTGTATGTATATTGATTTTATTGTCTAACATAGCGTAAACACGTTTTTCTATGGCTGATCCTTGCAACTGTACCACGGTACATTTATGGTCTTGCCCCGTTCTATGTACACGTGCGTTAGCCTGTAGGTAAGTCTCCAACGAGGAAGTTGGCCCCCACCAGATGACGGTATTGGCAGCGGTCAAAGTCACCCCGTGTGCAGCGGCTTGTGGTTGGATAACTAACACTCTGGGGGTATCGGTTCTTTGGAATCGGTTGAATATTTCCGTACGTTTAGCCGCAGGTACATCCCCACGAATCACTTCAGCGGTTATCCCCTCCCCCATTAACTTGTCTACAAGGATGTCGATAACGTGTTTGAAGGGTACAAAGATCAGTACTTTTTTACTTGACTCATCAACCACTTCCCGCAGCACTTTGTATCGGTGCGAGATATCAAACTCTAACGTGTCTCCAGCATCGGTATAGACTGCACCACATGAAATTTGCAAGAGCTTATTCATGGCAACCGCAGCGTTAGCCGCACTAACTTGCTCCCCCCCTGCGTCCATCACTAATTTATCCTGTAACAGCTTATAGTACTTGTTCTGTTGTCGAGTTAACGCTACCTCACGTTTGGTGTAGAGCATAGGGGGGAGGTCTAAACACTCTTCTTTCGTATACCTAATAGCGGGTTGTAGTACTTGGTACACAGTTTCAGTTGCGTCCGGTTTTGGAACCCACCTAAAATTAGTTACCTTTGTCATAACCCGATCCTTAAACGCCCCCGCAAATCTGGGTACAGCAGCGGGGTTGACTAACTTCGCTAACCCAAAAGCATCTACTGGGCTTTGGGCAGCGGGTGTTCCGGTCATCATCCATAACCACGGCTCTGAGGGCATCAATCTCTTAAGAGTTTTCCATCGTTTGGTCTGTGCGTTCTTGTAATGAGTTGCTTCATCTACAATGATCAGATCAAACCCCCCTTTCGCTATAGCTTCTTCTACTATGTTTACTCCGTCATAGTTGATCACTACATACTCGGCATCACTTTCAATAACTGCGGTTCGTTTCTTTTTGGAACCATAGGCCACACCCACCTTACGATGCATAGCAAAGGTGAACAGGTCATTACGCCAAGCCGAATCCATAATAGATAGGGGGCATATGACGAGAACTCTAGAGATAACTTTAGCGTTTAGCAGGTAATCGGAAGCCCAGATAGCACTCGCGGTTTTACCTGTGCCTTGCTCGTTAAAGCAGAAAGCACGTTTGTGCATGGTGAGAAATGAAGCGGTAGTTTTCTGGTGGTCGAAGGGGGTGTGCTTACCTGTCCATGTATACTTACCCTCAATGGGGGACGGCACTTTAATGTTAAGGTTTTTCAGTACGTGGGCTTCATCAATGCCCCACTTAACAATGACTTGGTTATCAGGTAACTCTTGGCTTTTTGGTATAACAGTTGTTACTTTTGCTGGGTGTCGCAGTCGTAGCAACACCGCTTTGTTATCAACGATCTCCATTTTCTTCCTCTATAGTTCGCAACGTATAAACGTGTTAGCCCCGCTTCGCCTACAGATAGGGCTAGGTCTGCATGAACACAGTTAACTATGTAAGGCTAGCTCGATTTTTGTAGGCTTAGTGAAGAAGCAACACGAATGCTGTTACACTAGGGGGAAAGGAAACTCCAAAACCCTACCCACGTTTTTTAGAGACGCATCGAGTTAAGCGTCTACGGAGTCACTTTTTTTTCTTATAATTTCGACTACGGTTTTTCTTTTTACTTTCAATCGTTATGCCATCTTTATTCTTACCGCCTTTACTTAAGGCTTTTTTGTGGGAGATATCCTTCCCCTCGCGTTTGTCAGCTTTACCGTTATTGTTCTTATCGCCGCCTTTCTTCTTGGCTTTAGCGTCCATCTTCTGCCTAGCACGTTGGCGTTCCATGCGTGCTGTAAACTCTTTACTACCTACTGGCTTGTTCTTTTGTTTTTTCCTATCTTCTTTGTTCTTGTACGGCATTAGTTCCTCCCGTTATGTTCACACTCTAAAACTAGGCAGTGTGCGCGGCATAACCCTGATGGATTAGGGTTCCACACATCATTCTCAAATGCGGTTTCCATTTTCGAGTACCCACCTAACCACTTCTCCCAGAGACGCGCTTGATCTAGTGTAGTGTAGTTATCTTTTATTAACTCGTTAGAGACTACAAACAATAACCCTCCGCGTACCGTTTTTATATTTGGGAAAAACTTAAAGATAGCTAATGCCATTAGCTCAAGCTGCCCTTTGTCAGCATATCTAGCACTCTTCCCTGTCTTGTAGTCAATTACCCACGCAAGGTCTTCCTCTTCATCAATGATCACTAAGTCAGCAATACCGCGCCACCACACCTCATCTGAAAAGAAGTCACAGGGTTCTAGGTTCTCGGTCAACCCCATCTTAAACTCGCATAGTTTGTCCCCCCGTTTTGCATTGAGGGTATCTAACGCGTCTTTAGCGTACGCAAATTGAGGCGGCATGGGGGTCTCATCTCGTATGTATTCTTCAGCAGCTTCGTGGAATGCAGTACCATAAAGCATGGCCTCTGACTCACTCTCTTTGTAAGTCTTGAGAATTTTAAGATGCTGAAACTGCCTAGGACATTGCTCAAACGACTTCAGCTTACTGAATGACCACGGGGATATACTCATTTACGATGTTCTGCATATCTATCATTAGTACGGATCATTTTGTCATACCTCTTATAGAAACTTATATCCTGTACCTCTTTACCCAATCGTGCGTTAGCCAGATCAATCTTTTGTAGCTCCTCGACATTGTTAGCCCAGAAATCTTCGTCAAGTATTCGGTAGGGGACTAGTATCTCAACAGGCACACAACGTATTAATGGGAATCGTTCTTGGTGGCGTACTGCTACGTCTATAGCGTCCTGCATGACTGTGTAGTGCCCATCTACAAATCGTGTACCTAAAAACAATACGTCATAATGCTTCTTTTCAGTTACTTTCTTCATTCTTCTCCTCTCCTACCAAGTGTAACAAACTCATAAGCGTCAGTTAGCGTTTCTATTACACTTGGTAATTCGTCTATATCAAACATTACAGTATCCACCTGCGGGGGGTTTTCTCCGTAATCAGACTGTGCGATAACCAGTATTATCTTTTCACGTTTCTTCAATATCCCTACATCACTTATTACTACTTGCTCTTCAGTCAAAGATTGTAGTCTAAAGCGTACGATTTCTTGTGGGGTGTATTTAGCTTTACGTTCTAAGAAGTCAATCACATCCGCTTTATGTTTATCGCTCATTCGCAATCTCCGTACGCTTGTCCTGTGCCTGACTCACAGTCAATAGGTAGCCCATCAGCCCACACAGGTAGCCAGCGCATACACTCTTCCATATATGCACGGGCCTCTTCCTCTTGTTCTTCGGGTACACAGCACGCAACGGAGTCATGTACTGTTAACACTACCTTATACTGCTTACTAATTTTTAACATCTGTTCGGCAATAACACAACGTGCGATGGCTTGGCATACATTCTCTATCAGCTTCCCACCATATATCCGTGTTCGGCCTTTACGGGTTTTATAGGTATATTCGGGCCGCTCACTCTCAGCCTCAACCGCATTGCATTGTAGATCATCGTACCTCATCAACAATCCAGAGGGTAACTTGATAGCAGATAGTTCGGGACATACCTTCAATACACCTTCACGTCCTACCTCTGTAGCGTTACCGTCCACTAGGTTCTTAATAGTGAAGCCCGCATCACTCCACAGACGTACGATATGAAAATACGTTTCACGGTAGACTTTGATAACCCTACGGGCTTCGTCAATATCCATTTCAAAATTGAATGTCTTGAGTTGGTCTACGAATCGGTTAGCCCCCATACCATACCCACAACCTAAGATAGTGGTCTTACCAACAAACCGTTGGTCTTTGGTGACATCCTCAACCGCTATGCCATAGATTATAGCCGCCATCTGTTTGTAAACGTCTTCCCCATTCGTAAACGCTTGCACTAAATCGTCTTGCCCTGCTAACCACGACAGCACACGTGCTTCTATCTGAGAGGAATCACAGTCTATTATTACGTGCCCCTGTGGAGCGATCATACTACGCTTTAACTTCTTACCATTTACCCCACGACTTGGTAGGTTTTGTAGGTTAATCTTATCATCCCCACCAAACCGTCCTGTATGGGCGGCGTAATACTTGATGGGTACGGGGAGCCACGCTTTACCTTGTTCTCCTCGTTCGGCAATACTAATAAACCTCTGAGTGCGTGTTTCTTCTAGTGTAGACTTGTTACCTAGACGGGCATGAGCAAGCATATGCACCATAACGTCTTCGTGATCCAACAAGTCTATAAACCCCTGATCTGTTTTAGCAAGCGCAAAGGTATCTTTCCCTGTTGTCGGGCTTACCTTCATCGGAACCATAACTCCTAGGTTTTCCAGTAACCCAGCAAATTTTGCATTACTCATGAGGTCTTTCTTGGTAACCCCCACATCCTCAAGTAATTGTTCTTTGAGCTTCTTGGTATCTTTTAAATGTTCCTCTAGTAAAGGCACGTCTAATTCAAGGATGGGCTGAATAAACATCTTGAGGGTCAGGTCTATAATCTTTAGCTCAGTACGTGGAAACGCGTTACCCATAAGTCCGAATAGTTCATAGGTTAGCTCGACATCGTTAACGCAGTAGTCTCCATAAAGGTCTAACGCCTCATCTGTAAACTCCCAACGGTGTACGCCTATCGCATCAGTAACTGCTGTGCCTTTCTCTCCGATTCCGTACCGTTTCGCAAGTGCCTTAAGACTGCCTCCGACCTCCACCCCATGTACAGCCCTAGCAATGCAAAGAGTGTCGAGGTAAACGCAAGGACGAATATCGTAAATCCAATTAAGTATAGCACCGTCAAACATAGTGTTGTGGCATAGTAGAGAACTGTTTTCCCAATCGAAACCATCCAAATACCTTTTCATTTGTTCGTGAGTCCCACTCGCCCATTCGGTAGGACCATTGTTTACCTTAACCCCTACTCCTATGACTTCAAACTCTAGGGATCGAATGTACTCCTCAGTGGTTAACTTCCTCAATGAGAAATCTTTGTCATAGTATGTTTCAAAGTCTAGTGTAATCAAATCCATTACGCGTATTTCCTAAACTCGTTAGTGGAACGCTTCGCCCCTCGCCTTCTTGCAAACGCTTCAACTGTCAGTAAACGTCCCCCCTCGTAAGTGGTATTGCACCACTCCCCTCCCATCCAACGGTACAAAAGTCCTTTATCCCCTATCCTAAACTCTTCTCCATCAAGACTAACGTGAGTTGTCCCCTCATGTTTTGGCTTATACTCTACGATCATCTAGGCACCTCACTTCGGGTTATTTCGCCGCCGCACGCAAGATACCCGCACGCGTCAATCCAGTTGTCAGCGTTGGTTGGGTTATCATCTAACCTAGCGATCTTCAACATGGTCATCATAATAGAAACGTCTTTTGAGGTTACCTCCCTTTGAAGGTAGACGCTCCAGTAATCAGCAATTCTACTAAAGCTATCTTCTGGTTTGCCGTGCGTGTTCTGCCTGTCCCGTGTTACGTACTGCTTGGCGGTATCAAGGATGGTTGCCCTACTTACCCCTACCGATAACGGTTTAGGGGGTAGATCGTTATGTTCGTAGTAACTTCTCTCTTCTTCAGTCATCTATACTCCTAAGTCTAATTCTAACTGATTGGGATTCTTTACGGGGGCACCCAGTAACGCGTTTATATCATTCATGTTCTCTTCGTTCACCACGAGAGCAATCCCCATCGCATTGGTTATTTCGGCAAGGTTCTTTTCCTGTAGTGCTGTTGGCTTATTCTTACCCGCCTTGCACTCGATACCGAAAAACCTACCGTTGTAGCAACCAACTATGTCCGGTACGCCTGATTTGCCATACCCTCCTGTCGCTGGAAAGAAGTAGTAGCACCCTAACTCTTTAAGTTGTGCCGTAACTTTCCGTTTAACTTTTACTTCTGGTGTCATCCTTTTCTCCCGTTACCTGTTGATCTGTGCTCCCACCCTACTGTCCCTCTAAGTGGGGGCTTCAATGTATAAAAATAAGAAGTGTATTCACACTCTGATAGGTTTACATGACTTCCACTACGGTACAAAAGTCCTTTACATACCACGCAGCGTATTTGGTTTACGCGGGTAAAGGGGCTTATGTCCCTCTTCACCGAAGGTTCTCCCATAACCTATTCTTACTTCGTTCTAGATCAGTTGTTTTCTCAAACCGATGGCAAAACCCCTCTAGGGAGCTACCATCCTGCCTATAATCTGTGAGCACTTGTTCCAAACTTGCACCACACTCTTCCAATGTTTTGTACTCTTCCACTGCAACCCACTGCCCATCATAGAGCAGGAATAGAACTGCCACGATTTCCATTAGCTACCTCCAGTTATCTCCGCTAGTATTTTGTCTGACTCCTCAATCTCTTTAATAGCCTCTACCCTCGCTACTTCAGCTTCTTGCACGCTAGAATAAGCACCCA
>MDTG01335880.1_pt1 | contig 12961 bp, 13 predicted proteins | sample 811421 | NCBI WGS metagenome assembly MDTG01 (sample SAMN05326645, study PRJNA326480) | marine metagenome | isolation source: seawater | place: Pacific Ocean: South East | collected 2011
CTTATAACGTAATATGCTGACCTAAAGGACTTATTAATTGATTTGACATCATCATCTGTTAACATAGCCAAAGAATCCTCAATACTCTTAGAGTAAATGTCACCTATAATAGATATTCTAGACTTATCTACTCCAATTGGGGTTATTTCACCATTTATAAAATCACCTCCATAAAAAGATTGATGTTGAGTAATCTCTTTCTCTTTCAAACCTTCCCGATTGTATAAAATTGTTTTCTTAGTAAAGGAAAGTGTATCAACTTGCTGCCAAATTTCTAGGCCTCCATGAGCTTCAAGAGATTTAGAAAGAATATCACCAATAGTTATCTCTTTTTTTTGACAAGAAACAAAAAGATTAACAATGAAAATTATAGTTATAGTTTTTAAGAATAGACTTCTAATTTTCAACTTTATCATGACTATCTACAACTTTTTTATCTCTGTATTTACAACAAGGATCTATTTGATTGTAAACATGATCTTTGGCCTTAATCCCTTTAGTGTCATGACCAACAGCAGCAACGTTTTTTTGAATAGTTTTGGTATCTGTTTTATTTTCATCAATGATTAAAGAAAGTAAATGAGTTTTCACATCCCAAGTTGCAAACTTTACTCCTTTTGAGTTTAAAGCTGCTTTTTCAATGCGTTTTTTACACATCATACAAACACCATCAACTTCAATTGCTACTTTAAAATTCTTTTTTTTCTTTTGTGCTTCTGCTGATAAACCTACCAGTAATAAGCAAAACATAAGGATAATTTTTTTCATTTTTAATCAATTTTAAATCTTAATCCGCTATAAAACATTCTTCCAAAAATTGGTCCATAAATAATAGTTGAATCAAAACTAGTGCCAAACGGAGTATCACTCGCTAAAATAGGATTTTTCTGTGTGAAATTTGTTAAATTTTCTACACCTAAATATATTTCAAACTTTTTAGAGAAAACTTTGGTGACTTGGGCGTTTAGTAAACTATAAGAATTTGAATACTCTTCTAATTGATATTTAACAGGATTACTTGATGTATCTGGCAGACGTTGATCTCCAATAAAATTATAGGTTAAGTCAAACTTCCACTGCTTAATCAATTCTACTAGCTTTGTTTCATATGAAATATTTGCAAAGAAGCGATGATTTGGAGTCAATGGTTTTGATAATTTTCCAGAGTTATAATCAGTTTCTATGTCATAAAATTTATAAGCTAAGCGAACATTTAGATACTCATTGATGAAATAATTTACTTCTGTCTGAAAGCTATTTGCATAACTTTCACCCTCCAGATTATAGAAAGAAATTCTTTGTGGGTTTTCCCAATCTACCACTACTTGGTTTTGAAAATGAGTTCTATAAAAGTCGAAGGTAATATCTCCTTTTTTATCAAATAAATTAAATCCTTGTAAATATGAAATTCCATAATTCCAGGCAACTTCTGGATCTAAACCGTATATTTTACCACCAGAGGATTGAATGTCTATTTGTCTAGCACTTGCAAATAACTGTTGATTTTCTGCAAATACATTAGCACTTTTTCTTCCCTGACCAACTGAGCCCCTAAACACTGCTTTTTCCCATGGCGCATACCTTAAATGAACTCTAGGTGTAATAAAGGTTCCTAATAAATTATGAGTATCAACTCTTAGCCCTGTGGTAAAACTAAAATTATCTAAATTATCATACGAATATTCAAAAAAACCTCCAAAAGAATTCTCATTTCTAGAAAAATTAATAGAATTTACAAATTCATCATAGGTGTCATAAGTAAAATTTATCCCTGTTGTAAACTTGCTTCGAGTATCTCCTATAATTGAATTAAATAGCAAATTTGAATAAATACTTTCATGCTTAATATCATAGGTTTTTAATCCAAAATAAGAATCTTGTTCGTGATTGCTATATGCAAACTGGAAACCAAAGCTTTGAAAAGGAAGTTCTGGAAAAACGTAGCCTAATTTTAAAGAGGAGTCAAAGCGTTTAGTGTCAATTTCACCTCCCCAGATATCTGACCCTCCTTTATCTAAACTAGGATTAAAATTAATTTCTCCTGTTTGTTTAGCATCATTCATATAACGAACATTGATAAAGCTTACCCAGCCTTTTTCTGCATCTAAGTATTGCCATCGACTCATCACATTTACTTGATTTATTAATGGATTATCTAAAAAATTATCTTTATTTCTATCAAATTTCTCACCTCTGTAGTTTCCATGAATATACAAGCCTGTTTGCCATTTTTCAGAAATTTTATGATTAAAATGCGTGTTTAACTCTAATCTACCACCTAAAGACCCATAGGTGTTTAAAAAAAATCTTTTATCTGTAAAAGGCTTTACTAATTCTGCATTAATCTGTCCAGAGATACTCTCATAACCATTAATAACACTTCCTGCTCCTTTAGTTATTTGAATGCTTTCTACCCAAGTACCGGGTGTAAAAGTGAGACCAAAAACCTGGGCTGCACCACGAATTGAAGGAAGGTTTTCTTGAGTTATTAGTAAATAAGGACTTTTTAAACCTAACATTTGAATTTGACGAGTTCCTGTTAAGGCATCTGAAAAATTTACATCAATAGATGGGTTGGTTTCAAAGCTCTCAGCTAGATTACAGCAGGCAGCCTTCAATAATTCCGCACTGTTTACTGTAAAAACATTTTGTGTTTGTACAAAAGATCTTTGTGTTGCTTTCTTTTTACTTTTTATAGTTACTTCTTCTAACTCATTTTCTGGGGTTATAAAATGATGTATGGGTTCTAAATTAGTTATAATAAGCGTATCTGTCTTATAACCAACATAACTAACTACAAGCTTCTTATAACTTTTTTTATATGGAATTGTAAACCATCCTTTTTCATTAGTTGTAGCTCCTGTAGAGCTATTTAACCAATAAACATTGGCCCCAAAAACTCCTAAATTATCTTTGGAATTGTTTTTATCCATAATCATGCCCGTTAATGTTTCTTGAGAAAATAAGAACAAGGGTAGTAATAAAAAGATGGTAATGATACTGATTTTTTTCATTGGATTGTATTTAACTTTTAATAATAACTAAACGAGAAATCATCTAAAAAGATGATACTATTGTAGTACTATTTAAAATTAAATTAAAAAAACCTGATGTAAAACCTGAAAATCTTGGGCTATATCAGGTGGAGAGAAGTCTGTATAATATTCTATTTCTATAGCAATGTCTTTGTAAGCTCCTAAATAAGAATTTGCCTTAAAAAAAAGAGCCTCTGCATCTACATGCTGGAGATTGATGAATTTTTCTTTATTAAATATTGATGATTCGAGGAGTGTTATTTCATCTTTACAACAATTATTTTGTTTTACTGAGTATGTGCTAGAGTTCATAGTTACCTCCTCTGAGCCACAATTATCAGCATCACCAAAATAAGATACATCCATTAAATTAGTTCCACAATAGTGTTCATCTATGGCAAAAGACATAGATGAGAACAGTACTATAAATGACAATAGTGTTGTACTTATTTTTCTTACAATTACATTCATTGTTTTGCAAAAATACAACAGAATTTTTTAAAATTATGTTAAACTATTTTTATAGTTTCTTATGATAATAAAACGCAGGTAAAAGAATCAATAAAAAAAGAGGCTGAATCAGAAATCTTCGAATATAAAAAGTAAAAATATAACCTCCTTCTAAGTTATTTCTCAATGAAAAGAAAAAAGCAACAATTAATACAAGAAAGGAAATGGTAAAAAATAACTGCGAAAATTTTATAATTTTTTTATTCCTAAAAACCAAATGTATGATTGCAAGAGAAATTAAACTATTAATAATATATCTATAAAAAAGATGAAGGAGTAAATTCCATCTATCTAGTGAAGGAATTTTTTTGTATAAATAGTCATTTTGAAAATAACTGTTTAATGGGTCATAAAACAACTGTTCCTCAAAGGCTCTCACCAAAAACAAAAGTACAATCAACAATACAGTTATAATAATTCTTATTGTTTTTTTCATTTCTTAAAATTTGAAAATTTATGAACCCAGACAACCCATAACAAAAAAGTAATTCCATAAATAATTGCCGGAAAAACAAGGTTGTGAAATAACTCTTGATAACTTTGGTATTTATAAATCACAACCATTAAAATAGATATTCGTAAAAGATTAACTCCATAGATAATTATACTACCTAAAATTCCAAAAATAATGGTGCTTTTTAAAGTCCCGGTAAAAGCAACAATAAACGCTAAGAATAGAATAATGATACTAATTGAGTTACAACCCTCAATTACTCTGGCTATATATTGACCATTGAGGATAACTTTCATAGACATTTCATCTTCATGTTGTAATACTCGTGTTTCATAATTAAAAAAAGATAAAATAATTTTGGTTTGCTGTGCAACTTTAGATGTAATAGGAGAGCACGAAAAAACACCTACTTTTTGTTGTGTTTTACTTAGATAAAAAGAATAAAGTCCAAATAAAACAAAATACACAGTAAAAAACTTCACTAAAAAAAGAACGATATTTCTTTGACCTTTCATTAAAAATTTGATTTATTTTTGTGGTTTAAATTTACAACAAACAAATATAGAAAAAACGTGAACATCAAGAGTTTTAAGAATGTCACACAAGACATTATTTTATCCGAAAAAACAACTAAAGAAAAGCAACAGGCTATTTGTGATTTTTTACAAAGTGAAATTTCTTATTATGATTGGGTAGGATTTTACTTTAAAAATGGAGAAAAAGAAGAGTTGAAATTGGCTGAGTTTACGGGAGAACCAACAGAACATACCATTATTCCTTTTGGAAAAGGTATCTGTGGTCAAGTAGCTGTATCAAATGAAAGTTTTATTGTTCAAGATGTTACTGAACAAGAAAACTATATCTCTTGTGGCTGGAAAGTGAAATCAGAAATTGTAATTCCAATTTTTGTGAATGGTGAAAATATTGGTCAGATAGACATAGATTCCCATTCTGTTCATCCTTTTTCTAACGATGATAAAGAACTTTTAGAATTTATTTGTTCTAAAATTGCTACTTTATATTAAAAACAAAATCTCCAAGTATAACCTAAAGTATTAAACCAATTTTTCAATTTCATATTAAGCTTTTTATCTACCCAATATAAGGGAGTTATAAAAAACCCTATTTTTGGGGATTGTTATTTTATTATATTATTAGTAATATTGTAATGTAATAAATACCCCGATATCATGAACATCAACAAAAAGTTCAAATTAAAGACCCTATTAGAAAATATAGGTTTAAGAAAAAAGAAAAATGAAAAACCTTCAAAAGATTATAATGATCTGGTGAATTCGTTTACAAAAAAAATTTATTCACAATTATAGTATAAGTTTCCATATTTCAAATTAGTTTCTATTGTTTTAACTCTTCACTTTTAGTAAGTTTGTTTGCTTAACAAATCATACAAAATGAGGAAAGTAAAAACTATTAAATCTGCATTAATTTCTGTTTTTCACAAAGATGGATTAGAACCCTTGGTGAAAGAGTTACACAAAAATAATGTTACGATATATTCTACAGGAGGTACCGAGAAATTCATCAAAGAGTTATCTATTCCTGTTACTGCGGTTGAAGATCTAACTTCTTATCCTTCCATCTTAGGAGGGAGGGTAAAAACATTACACCCGAAAGTTTTTGGTGGTATTTTAAACAGACAAGATCATGATGGTGATATTTCAGAAATGAGTGAATATAACATTCCTCAAATAGATCTTGTGATTGTAGATTTATATCCTTTTGAGAAAACAGTAAGCTCAGGAGCATCTGAGCAAGACATTGTAGAAAAAATTGATATTGGTGGCATTTCACTAATAAGAGCCTCAGCAAAAAACTTCAAAGATACTTTTACCATTTCTTCAATGGATCAATATGAAGAATTTTTACAGTTATATAAAACTAATAATGGTTCTTCATCTCTATCTGAAAGAAAAAAATTTGCTGCAAAGTCCTTTAATATTTCTTCACATTACGATACCGCTATATTTAATTATTTTAATGAAGATGAAGTTGTTTTTAAGGCAAGTGAAATAATTTCTAAAACACTACGCTATGGAGAAAATCCTCACCAAAAAGGATACTTTTTTGGAGATTTAGATGCTATGTTTGAAAAACTTCATGGAAAAGAATTAAGTTATAATAATCTTCTAGATATTGATGCTGCTGTTAATTTGATGAATGAATTCCTTGGAGAAGACCCAACTTTTGCCATTTTAAAACACAACAATGCTTGCGGTTTTGCTCAAAGGAAAACTATTTCAAAAGCTTATGTTGATGCATTAGCAGGTGATCCTGTTTCTGCTTTTGGTGGGGTATTAATTTCAAATACAAACATTGATAAAGCTACTGCTGATGAAATTCACACATTATTTTGTGAGGTAGTTATTGCTCCTTCCTATGATGAAGATGCACTTACTATTTTAAAAGGAAAAAAGAATAGAGTTGTTCTAATCCAAAAAAATGTTGAAGTCTCTAATCAGATTGTAAGAACCTCATTAAATGGATTATTAATTCAGGATAAAGATTCTAAGACAGACACCCTTGAAGACTTGTCTTATGCAACCATTAAAAAGCCTTCTAAAAAAGAGTTGGAAGACTTGCTATTTGCCTCTAAAATTTGCAAACACACGAAATCTAACACCATTGTTTTAGTAAAAGACAAGCAGTTATATGCCAGTGGAACTGGTCAAACCAGTAGAGTTGATGCTCTTAGACAGGCAATAGAAAAAGCAACTAATTTTGGATTTGATTTGCAAGGGTCTGCCATGGCAAGTGATGCTTTCTTTCCGTTTCCAGATTGTGTTGAAATTGCTAAGCTTGCAGGAATTGAAAGCGTAATTCAACCCGGAGGCTCAATTAAAGATCAATTAAGCATAGATTATTGTAATGAAAACAATGTTTCTATGGTAATGACTGGAACCAGACATTTTAAACATTAAAATTCAACTTGCTTACTAGCTTATTTTTACTAGATTTGTAATAATACACACGTACTTAGAAAATTATTCATATTTATGGGCTTTTTTGATTTCATGACGGAAGATATTGCCATCGATTTAGGAACGGCAAATACGCTTATTATTCACAACGGAAAAGTTGTAATTGATAGCCCGTCCATTGTTGCTAGAAATCGAGTAACTGGTAAAATTATTGCCACCGGAAAAGAAGCAAACTTGATGCAGGGAAAAACCCACGAAAACATCAAGACTATCCGTCCTTTAAAAGATGGAGTTATTGCAGATTTTCAAGCTTCAGAAGAAATGATTAAAGAGTTTGTTAAAAAAATTCCTGCAATTAAAAAGAAACTCTTCCCTCCTGCTTTAAGAATGGTTATTTGCATCCCTTCTGGAATTACTGAAGTTGAAAAAAGAGCTGTGCAGGATTCTGCAAGACATATGAATGCTAAAGAAATTTATTTAATCTATGAGCCTATGGCTGCTGCAATTGGTGTTGGCATAGATATTATGGAGCCAAAGGGAAACATGATTATTGATATAGGTGGTGGAACAACAGAAATTGCCGTTATTGCTTTAGCGGGTATTGTTTGCGATCAGTCTGTGAAAGTAGCTGGTGATTTATTCACCAATGACATCATGTATTATATGAGAACTCAGCACAACCTATATATTGGAGAAACAACTGCAGAAAAGGTAAAAATCACCATTGGTGCAGCTACAGAAGATTTAGACAACCCTCCTGAAGACATGTTGGTTCAGGGGAGAGATTTATTAAGTGGAAAACCAAAACAAGTTCAGGTTTCCTTCAGAGAAATTGCAAAAGCGCTAGACAAATCAATTCTAAGAATTGAAGATGCTGTTATGGAAACACTCTCTAAAACTCCACCAGAATTAGCTGCAGACATCTACAACACAGGAATATATCTTGCTGGAGGAGGCTCTATGTTAAGAGGTTTAGATAAACGTCTTTCTAGAAAAACAGACTTACCTGTATATATTGCTGAAGACCCTTTAAGAGCTGTTGTAAGAGGTACAGGAATCGCTTTAAAGGAACTAGATAAATATAAAAGTGTCTTAATGAAATAAAGACATCTTTACTTCTTATGCAACAACTCATTTATTTTATTCGTAAGTATCGATATTTCTTATTTTTTTTATTTTTAGAATTCATTGCACTTAACCTTATTATAAACAACCATAGTTTTCATAAAAGTAAATTTATAAATTCTGCTAATTCAATAACTGGTGGTTTTTACAATAAAACAAATTCTATTAGTGATTATTTTCAACTCAATAGAGAAAACAGAGAACTTTCAAGTGAAAATGTTTTTTTAAAAAATAAGATTGAAAGACTTTCCTCAATTTTAGACTCAGTTCACACAACTAAAATTGTTGATACTTCAAAATTTAAACAACGATATTCTTTTATCAATGGTCGGATTGAAAAAAATTATTATGCTAGTAATCATAATTTTTTAACTATCAATTTAGGTGAATTAGACAGTGTTTTTAGCGAAATGGCAGTTATAAACAGCAAAGGTATTATTGGTATCACAGAACATGTTTCAAAAAATTATTCTAGAGTACAATCTATTTTAAATACCAATAGTAAAATTAATGCTAAACTTAAAAACAATTCTTACTTTGGCAGTTTAGCATGGAATGGTCTAGATTATAATATTGTTCAACTATTGGATATTCCTAGGCAGGCAATTGTAAAAATTGGGGATACAATTATAACAGGAGGAATGTCATCAATTTTTCCAGAAGGAATACCCATCGGAAAAGTAATCAACATAAAAGAAGAAGCGACTATTAAAAGAGTTATAAATATTCGCCTTTTCAATGACATGAGTAATTTAAAAAATATCTATGTTATTAAAGATTTTGACAAAGAAGAAATTATGAACCTAGAAAAAAGTAGCAATGAATAAATTCCGCATCTTTTTTTGGAGTATCCTTATCCTTTTACTACAAATATTATTGTTTAATAATATCAATTTTTCTCAAAATATTAATCCGTATTTATATATTACATTTATTTTTATATTCCCTTTAAATAAAAATAGATTTGTATTTTTATCTACTGCTTTTATCTATGGCTTAACCTTAGACCTCTTCTCTGATACTGGAGGTATACATGCAGCTTCACTTTTATTTGTTGCGTTTTTACGCGTACCCTTTATTAAACTTTTTTTCAAAAAAAACACTTTAGATTACCTGCTTTTTAACCTTCATTCAGAAGCATTTGGACAAGTATTTAATTATGTAGTAACTTTAACAGTTATTCATCATTTTATTTTAATCTCTTTAGATAACTTTAGCTTTCATAATATAGAAACTGTGTTATTAAACACCCTCTATTCTAGTACTTTTACTTTGTTACTCTATTTTTTAGGATCTTATATACTGAGAAAAAAAATAACTTAATTACTATGAAAAGAAGTTTTTTACTGTATTTTTTAATTTCAATAATCGGGCTACTTTTCATTGGAAGGCTATTTCAATTACAAGTAGTAAGAGGCCGTAGTTATAATCCTGTAAAAACATCTGCTGTAAAAATAAAATTTGATTTTCCTGAAAGAGGCTATATTTATGATAGAAATGGAGAGTTATTAGTAGCTAATCAACTCTCTTATGATGTCATGATTGTTCCAAATGAGGTAACTCCCTTAGATACACTAGAATTTTGCTCACTTTTAAAAATAACCAAGAAAGATTTTTTAAAACGCCACAAAAAAGCAGAGAATTATGCCCCCTGGCTAGAATCTGTTTTTTTGAAACAACTAGCAAAAGAAGACTTTGCTTTTCTCCAAGAAAAACTTCATAAGTTTCAAGGGTTTTATATTCAAAAAAGAATCATACGAAACTATCCCATAAAATCTGCTGCAAATATTTTAGGATATATTAATGAAGTAAACGAACTCGTTGCAAAAAAAGATGATTATTATCAACAAGGAGAATTAATAGGCAAAGCTGGAGTTGAAGCTCAATATGAAAAAGTATTGAGAGGGAAAAAAGGAAAAAAACATTTCAGAAGGGATAGACTCAATAAAATAATGGGGCCTTTTAAAGATGGCATACATGATTCTATTGCTATCAATGGAAAAGATATCACATTAACAATAGATAGCAAACTTCAACAATATGGAGAATATTTAATGAAAGGAAAAAGAGGAGGTATTATTGCGCTAGAACCCTCAACGGGCGAAATTCTTGCGTTGGTTACTTCACCAAACTATGATCCAAATATGATGGTAGGTAGAGTACGATCCCCTAATTCTGTTAAACTTATTGGAGACACCATTAACAAACCAATGTATGATAGAGGTTTAAAAGGAACCTATGCTCCTGGATCTCCTTTTAAATTGGTGAATGCTCTTATTGGACTTCAAGAAGAGGTCATTGATGAAGAAACTCATTTCTATTGCTATGGTGGTTATCGTTATGGTAAACGTGAAAAAGAATTTATGAAATGTCATTGTGATATTTATGGAAAACCTATTCAATTAAATACTGCAATTTCAAAATCTTGTAATAGTTATTTCGCAAATACTTACAAAAGAATTATTGAAAAAGATAAGAATCCTAAAAAAGGTATGAATAACTGGAGTACTCATGTTAAAAGTTTTGGCTTAGGGAATTATTTGGGTTATGACTTACCTGAGGGTGATAAAGGGTTAATACCTAATGGAGATTACTATAGTGATATGTATAAATATAGATGGAATGCATCTACAAACATTTCCAATGCCATTGGGCAGGGTGAGGTGCTAACAACCCCTATACAACTAGCTAATGTAACCGCAGCTATTGCAAATAGAGGTTATTTCTATACACCTCATGTGGTAAAAAGAATAGATAATAAAGCTATTACAGATTCAGCATATACAATTGCCAAGCTAACCACTATTGATAAAAAACACTTTGACCCAATTATAGAAGGAATGCATGAAGTTTTTAAGACCGGAACAGCTAGTTGGGTAAATATTAAAGGAATAGATATTGTTGGTAAAACAGGTACTTCTGAAAATTTCATGAGAGTTGATGGAAAAAAAATTAAATTACCAGATCATTCTATTTTAGTTGCTTTTGCACCAAAGGAGAATCCTAAAATTGCAGTTGCAGTGTTTATAGAAAATGGCGGTTATGGCGCTACAGTTGCAGCACCAATAACAAGCCTTTTAATTGAAAAATATTTAACTGGAATTGTGAAAAGAAAATGGATAGAAAATCGAATGTTAAAAACTGATTTAAGTTCAATATATCAAAGTCAAATCTTAGCACCTAAAAAAATTGAGACAGGAACGAAATAATATTTTTTTTGGTATAGATTGGTTACTCGTACTTTTCTTTCTGTTGCTTGTTGGCTTTGGATGGGTAAATATTTACGCAGCCTCTCATTCAGATGAAAGTATTCAAATATTTGATTTTTCTTCAAAATATGGCAAACAACTTCTTTGGATTTTGTTGAGCATTCCTCTTATCATCTTAATTTTATTTATTAATGCAAAGTTCTTTCAGCAGTTTTCAAGTATTTTCTTTGTCTTTTCTTTAATAACTTTAATTGGGCTATTTATTTTTGGTACAGAAATTAACGGAGCAAAATCTTGGTATCGTTTTGGAGGTATTAGCCTACAACCATCAGAATTTTCAAAAGCATTTACAGCGCTTGCACTCGCAAAATTGATGAGTGATAGAAAATATAATTTAAGTATCATAAAAAATCAACTAAAGGCTTTTATTGTAATTTTTTTACCTGCCTTTTTAATTGCGCTGCATGACCCAGGTTCTGCTATCATATATTTAGCCTTCTTTTTTGTTTTAAATAGAGAAGGATTAACCTTAGCTTATATTATTTTAGGATGCACCTCTATTATATTATTTATAGCCACAATTTTAGCGGGAGTAAAAATCATTATCGGTTCCTTATTTATTCTTATTACAACATATCTTATTTATAAAATCTTCAGAAATAAGCGTTTTTTGCAATTTAACTGGCTAAAGGTTGTAGCAATCTATTTTTTTTCTTCTCTTTTTATTTTCACTGCAGATTACTCGTACAATCATGTTTTAAAAAAACACCAAAGAGATCGATTTGAAGTTATCTTGGGAAGAACCTCAGACACACAACAAATTGGATACAACTCAGATCAATCAATACAAACAATTAGCTCAGGCAAATTTTGGGGGAAAGGATTCTTAGAAGGAGATAAAACACAGGGAAACTTTGTGCCTGCTCAAGATACAGATTACATTTTTAGTGTTATTGGAGAAGAATGGGGCTTTGTGGGATCTAGCTTTGTAATACTGTTGTTTATAGCACTTCTCTTTAGAATCATACACAGAGCAGAAAAACATGCTAATAAATTTGGGAGAATCTATGGCTATGGTGTAGCCTCAATTTTATTTTTTCATCTAATTGTAAATATAGGAATGGTTATTGGGCTTATACCAACAGTAGGGATTCCATTACCTTTTTTTAGCTATGGTGGTTCTTCTCTTTGGGGCTTTACACTCCTACTCTTCATTTTTATAAAACTAGATGCTGAAAAAAGTTATGACTGGTAAATTACCGTCTTAGGATTAGCACATAAAAAAACGCTCTAAATATATTTAGAGCGTTTTTTATTTTGTAGAATGTAACTAATTTACAAAGTAGCTACTTGCTTTGTTAATTTAGATTTTAAATTAGCTGCTTTATTCTTATGAATAATATTGTTTTTTGCTAATTTATCTAACATAGAAATTACGTTTAATAACATCCCTTCAGCTTCTTTCTTGTCTGAAGATGCACGTAAGTCTCTTACAGCATTACGTGTTGTTTTGTGCTGATGCTTGTTACGCAACCTTTTTGTCTCGTTACTTCTAATTCTTTTTAATGCTGACTTATGATTTGCCATTTCTTTTATGTTTGTTTTAATAAAACTTGTAGTCCGTACGGGAATCGAACCCGTGTTACCAGGATGAAAACCTGGCGTCCTAACCCCTAGACGAACGGACCA
>MDTG01386334.1_pt1 | contig 12960 bp, 13 predicted proteins | sample 811421 | NCBI WGS metagenome assembly MDTG01 (sample SAMN05326645, study PRJNA326480) | marine metagenome | isolation source: seawater | place: Pacific Ocean: South East | collected 2011
AGGACTAGTTTTTGATAGAGCTTCAGAAAGTATAATGGTTGTTGCCTCGACAGAAGGTGGAATGAGTGTTGAAGAAATTGCTAAAGAAAAACCAGAGTCTATTATCAGATCTAAAATTGAAGTTGCAGTCGGCATTCAAAGTTTTCAAGCAAGAGAATTAGCATTTGGATTAGGTATCGAGCCAGAATTAATAAGAAGAGCTTCGGAGACAATTGTTGGATGTGCTAAAGCTTTTAGCGAATTGGATGCAACAATGGTTGAAGTTAACCCATTAGTAATCTCAAAACAAAAACAAATCTTAGCTTTAGATTGCAAAATGAGTTTTGATAACAATGCAATGTTTAGAAGAAATAAAGTTTCAGAGCTAAGAGATAAAACTCAAGAAGAGGAAAAAGAAGTATATGCTTCTGACAGAGGATTGAATTATGTGAGTTTAGAGGGGAACATAGGAAACATAATTAATGGTGCAGGTCTTGCAATGGCTTCTATGGATATGATTAAATTAGCTGGCGGAGAACCTGCAAATTTCTTAGATGTAGGTGGTGGAGCAACACCTGAGAAAATAGTAAAAGCATTTAGGTTAATTACTATGGATAAAAAAGTAAAAGTCATTTTAGTTAATATTTTTGCGGGTATAAATAGATGTGACTGGGTTGCAGAAGGTATAGTTCAAGCATTAGATAAAATTGAGGTTAAAGTTCCTTTGGTAATTCGATTGGCAGGAACAAACGTTGAAAAAGGTAACAAAATTCTTCAAGAGAGCAAGATAAATTATATTGAAGCAAGTACCTTGGAGGAGGCTGCTAATAAGGCAGTGGCAGCGTTAAAATAATGTCAGTAATAATTCATAAAGACACAAAAATTATAATTCAAGGTTTCACAGGAAAAATGGGTACATTTCATGCTGAGGAAATGATCAAATATGGATCTAATATTGTTGGTGGCGTAACTCCTGGAAAGGGTGGACAAAAACATTTAGATAGACCTGTATTTAATACCGTAAAGGATGCTGTAAAAAGTACTGGCGCGACAGCATCAATATTATTTGTTCCACCAGCTTTTGCAGCGGACTCTGCGATGGAGGCTGCTGATGCTGGAATAAAAATTTGTGTAGCGATAGTTGACGGTATTCCATCTCATGACATGATTAGAATAAAAAGATATATGAGAAGATATTCTCGTACAGATAAAATGACATTAGTAGGACCAAATTGTGCTGGAATTATAAGTCCTGGTAAATCAATGTTAGGTATAATGCCTGGTCATATCTATAAAGAAGGCCGTGTTGGTATAATTAGTCGTTCCGGAACATTAGGTTATGAGGCCGCTCAACAGATGAAAAATTTGAACATAGGTATTTCAACAAGTGTTGGTATAGGAGGAGATCCTATAAATGGAAGTTCCTTTAGAGATATAATTGAAAAATTCGAAACTGATGATGAAACAGATGCGATATTAATGATAGGAGAAATCGGTGGGCCACAAGAGGTTGCAGCTGGGGAGTTCGCAAAAGAAAATATGAAAAAACCAGTTATTGGTTATATAGCAGGATTAACTGCACCAAAAGGTAGGGTTATGGGCCATGCAGGTGCAATTGTTTCAGCATATGGAGAAAGTGCGATAGAAAAAGTTGAAATTCTAAAGGAATGTGGAGTAACTATTTCAAAGAATCCGTCTGTTATGGGTGATACTGTGAAATCAGTATTGGAAAAAATGTAGATGATTTATGACGATAATAATGTGTTCGCAAAAATTTTGAGGGGAGAGATTCCCTGTAAAAAAATCCATGAGGATGAATACATATTATCTTTTTACGATGTTAATCCTCAAAAAAAAATTCATGCATTAGTTATACCTAAGGGTAAATATATAGATCTTGATGATTTTAGTAAAAACGCAAATCCGGATGAAATGGTTGGTTTATTAAAAGGAATTAATATTGTTGCTAAAAAACTTAATATTTCTGTTGATAATGGCAAAGGTTATAGAGCATTAGCAAATATAAGTGAGCACGGGGGACAGGAAGTTCCACATTTGCATTTCCATTTGTTTGGAGGTGAAAAAATAGGAAAAATGGTTGAGTGACGCAAACTGTTAATAGAAACTACTTAGAGATAAAATCCATTAATAGTTTAAATGAAAGTAAATATCCAAAACTAGATTGCTCAATTAATTTAGTAAACCCTGTTGATTTTCAAATTAACAAATTTTTTTATAAAAATGTTGGAAAAAAACATAATTGGACCGATCGTCTTATTTGGTCTGAACAAGATTGGATCAATTATGTTTCAGATCAGAAAGTTGAGACATATATTTTGAAAACAAAAGATGATATTGCTGGCTATTTTGAATTAATAATTCATGCAGATCTGAATGAAATTGAAATAGCATATTTAGGGTTATTAGAAGAACACCATAATAAAAAATTTGGAGGTCATTTACTTTCTGAAGCAATTAAAAAATCCTTTATGAAGAAAAATATAAAAAGGGTTTGGGTTCATACATGCACTCTTGATCATAAAAATGCATTAAATAATTATTTAGCAAGAGGCATGAAGATTTATAAAAAAGAAACTATAAAAATTTAATTTGAACTTGGAAGTCTAAAAAGATTTTTTTCTAAAACTTGGTTAATTTTTAATGAGGAAATAAATGTAATATTTAAATTTTGGTAAACATCTAATGTTTGCCAACCAATTAAATTAAAATTTTGTTTATCAAAAAAAATATTTATTTCATTGTTTTCTTTTAATATTTTAAAATTTATAAATTTATCATCTATTATTCTTTCCTTTAAAGACATTATTTCTTTTATCAAAAAATTTTTATCTAAAATATAGTTTAAAGGTGTTCTTTTAATTGGGTACAAATAATAACTTCCACTTTTATTTTTAATTACCAAAGATCTTCCATTTGAGACTAAAATTTTTTTATTTTTATTATCATACTTGCAAAAAATTTTTTTTGGGTATTCAACAATACAATTTCCTTTATCAATTTTTCCATTAATATTTTGTTCAAAGTTAAAACTTAAGTTTTTAGTCTTAATTAGTTTATTAATCACATTGTCTTTTATTGAACCAAGTGCATAACTGTTAATTCCAATAAATAAGTAAATTAATAAAATTTTTTTCATTAGAGAACATCTCTTTTTCCTACATGATTTGCCTTACTGACAATGCCTTCTTCTTCCATCATATCAATTATTCTTGCTGCCCTATTATAGCCAATTTGAAGTTTTCTTTGTAAAAATGAAGTTGAGGCTTTACCTTCGGATTTTATAATTTCTAGCGCTATTTGATAAAGTTCATCTTTATCACCAGTGTTTTTAGATCCATCATTTATTTCTTTTTCATCTGCAAAATTCAAAATTTCATCAATATAATTTGGTTCTGCTTGAGATCTTAAAAAATTATTTATTTTTTCTATTTCATTTTCAGATACGAAAGGAGCATGTATTCTTAAAATTCTATTAGCTGATGACATATAAAGCATATCACCTTTACCGAGAAGCTGTTCGGCTCCTTGCTCTCCTAAAATTGTCCTGCTGTCTATTTTAGAAGTCACTTGAAAAGATATCCTTGTTGGAAAATTTGCTTTAATAGTACCAGTTATCACGTCCACACTTGGCCTTTGAGTAGCCATAATAATGTGAATTCCAGCAGCTCTTGCCATTTGAGAAAGTTTTTGAATATAGTTTTCAATTTCTTTACCAGCTACGAGCATTAAATCTGACATTTCATCAACAATTACAACAATATATGGCATTGGAAATTTATGCTTAGCGTTATAACCGTCTATGTTTTTAACACCTTCTTTAGTCATTAATCGATATCTGCTTTCCATTTCTTTAACTACCCAACCGAGAACTGAGGCTGCTTTTTTAGCTTCAGTTATTACTGGACATAACAAGTGCGGAATTCCTTCATAAGTAGATAGTTCTAACATTTTAGGATCTATTAAAATGAATTTACATTTCTCAGGACTGTGTCTGTAAAGAAGAGATAAAATGATTGTATTAATACACACCGATTTACCAGATCCTGTAGTCCCTGCAATTAACAAGTGAGGCATTGAAGTTAAATCTCCAACAATTGGTGCACCAGAAATATTTTTTCCTAGTGCGATTGGTAATTTGATATCTTTTTTTTTAAAATCAGCTTTATCGAGTATTTCACTTAAATATACATTTTCTCTAGAATTATTTGGTAACTCAATCCCTACAGTGTTACTTCCAGGAATAATTGCAATCCTAGCAGACTCTGAACTTGTATTTCTAGCTATATCATCTGATAAGTTGATTATTTTAGATACCTTAACGCCTGCAGCTGGTTCAAATTCATTTAATGTAACTACTGGTCCATGGCTTATTTTTTTAATATTTCCACTAACACCAAAATCTAATAAAATTTTTTCTAGAAAAGAGGGATCGCTAGACATATCTTTGTTAGAATTTTCTCTTTCTTTTTTAGTTGGGGTTTTTAATAAATCTAAACTTGGAAGTTTGAATTTAATTTTTTCACTTTCTTTAATATTCTCAGCTTTGATAAATGGAAGATCTTCTTGGATTAAATTTTTAATTTCCTCTTGAGGAATATATTCACTAATTATTTCACTTTTATCAGAATAAGATTTTTGATTATTCTTATTAAAGTGGTTAATAAATTTTTTTGAATTATTCCAAAATCCTTTGATTGTAAAATTTATACTAATTAAAAAAAAAAACAGTTATTAAAATAATTAAAAAATAATATGAAACATTTTCTTGAAGGTTAATTGCACTTCCTATAAAAGATTGGCTCAAGTATTGTCCTACGAAACCTCCGTTTCCATTAATGTATAACGTGAAAGTATTTTGATGAAAATAATCAAAAAACAAGGCTCCAAAGATACAATAAAAAATAGAATAAAATAAATTCTCAACTAAAAGAAACAAATTTTTTTTTAAAAAAATATTTACTCCAGTAATGAGAAATGTAATAGAGATTAGATAAGATATAATACCAATTGATTGAAAAAATAAATCAGAAATATAGCTTCCTTGAAATCCTAAAATATTTTGAATTTCTGTATTTTCTGGAAATATAAAATTAGGATCGTTAGGAGAATAAGAGACTAAAGCTGTTAAAAGCAAAATACCAATCAAAGCAGTAGAAGCACCTATGATTTCAATCAATCTATAAATTATGAATCTAATACTAGTATGAGCTATTTGTTTTATATTCATTTTAATGAATCAAATTTAACACTTTGTATCATCTAATTTTTATTGTTAAAATTAATTTGTTATGAAAGTTTGTATTATTGGCAACGGATTGGTCAGTCTATCACTAGCTAGTGTATTAATTAAAAAAGATATTTTTGTAGATATTTTATCAAAAAATAAAATCAATCATTACGATCAATCTAGAACTTTAGGGATTTCAAAATCAAATATTGATTATTTTAATGATAACATAATTAATATTGAGAAAATTTTGTGGCAAATCAAAAAAATTAAAATTTATACAGAAAAAAATCTAAAAAAAGAGATAATTAAATTTGAAAATGAGAATAAACAAATTTTTTCAATAATTCGGAATTATAATTTACAAAAAGTTTTATTAGATAAATTAAATAAAAGTAAATTTGTAAAATTTAAAAAAAATTTAAAAATTGATAAAAAAAAATATAACCTAGTGATTAATTGTGATCCAGCTCACATATACACAAAAAAATTTTTTTCAAATAAGTTTGAAAAAAATTATAATAGTTATGCTTACATCACTACAATTACTCACAAAAAGATAAAAAATAACACGGCATATCAAAACTTTACTAAAACGGGTCCTTTGGCATTTTTGCCGATTTCAGAAGTAGAAACTTCAGTTGTTTACTCTTTAAGATCTATTAATAAAAAAGATCGTTCCGAAATGAAAAATTTAATTGAAAAATATAATCCAATCTACTTTATTAAAAAAATAAACAGATGGAGTTATTTTGAATTAAAATCTTCTAACCTCAGAAATTATTATAAAGATAATATTTTAGCTTTTGGTGATTTACTTCATAGAATTCATCCCTTAGCTGGACAAGGTTTTAATATGTCTTTAAGAGATATAAAATTATTATCAGAGTTGATTGATGAAAAATTAAATTTAGGCTTAGATCTTGACATTTCTTTATGTCAAGAATTTCAAAAAAAATCTAAGGATAAGAATTATATTTTCTCATCAGGTATTGATTTGATTTATGAAATATTTAATTTGCAAAGCAATTTAGATTCTGAACTATTTAATAATTCAATTAAAATGATTGGCAATAACAAATTTTTTAATACATTTTTTAAAAAATTTGCGAACGTTGGTATAAATATCTAAAAATTATTGAATTGTTGTATTGTCATATTCATCATGACTATATGTAGACAATATTTCTGCTATTTTGTTTTTTCTTAAATCAAGACTTATTGCTTCAAGCAACACTTGCTTTTCTTCAAGGCTAAATGGAGATGCCATCGCAAGCGCATTAATTGTTTCACTTAAATTTTGATTCTCAAGTGCTTTCCAATTAATAATAAATCCCTTTTTTTCAAAAAGATGTTTTAAATCTTTAAAAATCAATTCTAGATCTGAAAATTTTATATTTTCTTTTTTTTCATCAAGATCAATTAAATAATCATCATAAGAAACTTCACACTGTCTATATTTTTTGTCAAATTCGATTTCTCTTGAAATTTTAAAACGGATTATGCCTTTTAAATCAATTACATATCTTCCATCTTCTGTTTCCGTAAAACTTGTTATTTTTCCCAAGCATCCAGTTTGATGTAGTTCGGGCAAGTTTTTTTGAGTTGTTAATGTTTTTGGCTGTATCATTCCAATTAACTTATTAGTCTTCATGCTATCATCAACTAAATCTATATATCTTGGTTCAAATATATTAAGAGGAACTGAAGTTTTAGGAAAGATAATAAAATTACTTAGTGGAAAAACTGGTATAATTTTTGGTAAATTACTCATGTACAAATTTGAATTAAATGAACAAATATAATCAATTAATTAAAAAAGCAAAAACCTATTTTGACGCAAATCAATATGAATATGCCTGTAATTGTATATTAGATATACTAAAAACTTTCGATTTAGATACAACTAAAAAATCTAACTTATATTTGTTAATGGCAGACGCTAATGCTAAGTTAAATAAATTCACAGAGGCTAACGATTATCTTTTAAAATATTTAGAAATTGATTTAAATAATTCAAAAGTTTTTATTTCGATCGCAAATAACTACTCCAAAATTAGAGAATTTGAAAAGGCTGAAGAATATTATTTAAAAGCAATAAAATTAGATGAAAATAATGAAGCAGCAATAATTAACTTAGCAATATTGTTTGAAAATTTGGGAAAAAAATCAGAGGCTTTAAAATTTTACAAAAGAGCCATCAAAATAAATCCAAAAAATTTGGGTGTACTATATAATATGAGTAAATTAGAAAAAAAAGTATTAGGAGAAAGAAAAACTAACTTAATAAAAAATTATATAGAATTAGATAAAAATAATTTTTTCAATATTGCCTCAGGGTACTTTTTATTAGCAGAAAATGAAAATAGAAAAAACAATATTGAAAATGAAATTTCTTTTTTAAAAAAAGCTAATAATTATTCTTTCAGAAGTAAAGAGAAAGTTAATGAACAAGCATTAAATTATTGGTTAAATATTATTCCCAAAAAATTTGACAATTTTTCTTTTACTCAAAATAATGAAAAATTTAAGGAAGATGAAAATTTTAATCCTATATTTATAGTAGGATTACCAAGATCTGGATCAACATTAACAGAGACAATCATTTCATCTGGTAAGAATAATGTTACAGCTCTTGGTGAAACAAATTTAGTTAATTGGTCATTACTAAATACTCACAGAAAAATGTTATTTAATGATAATACTAAAAATAATTTAAATTTAGATTTAATTCAAAATAAGCTTATTAATTCGTATAAAAATCTTAATATCAGAGGAGAAAAAGGGCAAGTAAGTTTTGTTGATAAATCTTTAGAGAATTTTTTTTATATAAACTTAATTTTAAAAATTTTTCCTAACGCTAAATTTATTCATACTCACAGAAATTTAGAAGATAATATTTTTTCAATTTACAGAGAATTTCTAAACAAAATTTCATGGTCACACTCTCTAGAAAACATATTACTGTATATAGACAATTATATAAACGTGGTTCAGAAAATAAAAAAAAATTATTCTAATAATATTATGTCTATTTCATTAGAGGAATTAACAATGAAACCAAAATATGTGACAAAAAAGATTTATAAATTTTGTAATTTGGAATGGGATGAAAACTGTTTAAATTACCAAAAAAGAAAAAATTTATTTTCTAGTACAGCAAGTAATACTCAAATTAGATCTGGAATTCAAAATTATAACATTAAAAAGTATAAAAATTATCATTTTTTAATAAAAAACTATAAATTAAAATATGACTGGCTTTAATCAATATTAGTATTTCAAAGTTTAGTTCCTTAACTTATTATCAATAGACTCTCACCACGGTAATTATTAAATTTGATAAATCTTATTATTACTTGCATTTATAAAACACGCTTAATATAATGTTTCTGAACAAGCGGGCATAGCTCAGTGGTAGAGCGTCTCGTTGCCAACGAGAAGGTCGAGGGTTCGACCCCCTTTGCCCGCTCCAATGATTTATGAAGGATCTTTTAAATAAAAAATGTGCTCCATGTGAGGGTGGTGTGATTCCTTTTGATATTTCAGAAATTCATAAATATCAAAAAAAAGTGGATGGCTGGGATATAACAAAAAATAATGAAGATATTTATTTTTTAGAAAAAAATTTTAAATTTAATGATTTCAAGCAAAGTCAAAATTTTGTAAATCATGTTGGAAAAATTTCTGAGGAAGAGGGACATCATCCAGAAATTTCTTTTGGCTGGGGTTATGCAAAAATAAATATTACAACACATGCAATTAAAGGTTTATCTGAAAATGATTTCATTTTAGCAGCTAAAATTGACCAGATTACTAATGCTTAAAATGCCTAGTATTTGAGAAAATTAAAACTGTATCACTTTCATTTGCAAAATTAATTATTTTTTTATCGTTAATTGATCCAGCGGGTTGAATAATTGCTTTTACTCCTGATTGAACTAATTTTTCAATTCCATCAATAAATGGAAAGAAGGCGTCAGAAGCAGCAACAATATTAGAGGGTGGAACCATAAACTTTTTCATTTTATTGATTGCAATTTCGCAACTATCTAATCTGCTAGGTTGTCCAGAACCAATACCTATAGTTGTCTTGTTTGAAGCTAGCACGATTGCATTAGATTTGACGTGTCTGCAAATATTAAAAGCAAAAAGTAAATCATTTAACTGGGATTTTGTAGGTTTTTTTTTAGATACAATTTTAAAACTATCTCTCGAGAATACATTATTGTCCTCTGATTGGACCAATATATTTTTATTAATAGATGAGAATTTGAAAGTTTCATTAGGATGATAATTTGAGGAGTCAATTAATCTCAAATTTTTTTTTGTTTTTAAAATTTTTAAAGCATCTGCATCAAAATTATTTCCTATTACTACTTCAAGAAATAAATTACATAATTCTAAGGCTAATTTTTTTTCTATCTTAAAGTTACATGAGACTATTCCACCAAAAGCACTTATTGGGTCACACGCAAGAGCTGATTTAAAACTATCAACAGCGTTTTTAAGGGTGGAAACTCCACAAGGATTTGCATGTTTAATTATTGCTAATCCAGCATTCTTTGGTAGAGATTTTGAAATTGCTAATGCAGCAAAAATATCATTATAATTATTATAACTTAATTTCTTTCCATGTAATTGTTTGATATTTATAAAATTGTCTTGGGAATAAATTGCACTTTCTTGATGTGGATTTTCTCCATATCTTAACTTTTCAATAAGATTCCCATGGATAATTTTTTTTTCTGGAAAATTGTTTTTTGTTATTTTGTTAAAATAATTTGAAATTAAAGAATCATAATAAGCTGTTTCGGCAAATGCTGCTCGAGACATTTTAAGTTTAAAATTTCGTGAAGTTGAACCTCTAAATTTAATTAACTCATTGTTAAGTTCTTCGTATTGACTACTAGAGGTAATAACGGTTACATCATTATAATTTTTTGCTGCTGCTCTAACCATGGCTGGTCCACCAATATCAATATTTTCAATAATTTTATCATGATTTGAGGTGTTTTTTATGATTTCTTCAAAAGGATAAAAATTAACTATTATTAAATCAATATTTTTAAAATTATTTTTTATTAGTTCCTTAAAATGAGATTTATCATTTCTCTTATTTAAAATACCTGCATAAATTTTAGGATGTAGGGTTTTAACTCTTCCATCCAAAATCTCTGCATTTTGTGTGTAATCTGATATCTCAGTGCACGCAAATTTTAATTTTTGGATCTGTCTATAAGTTCCGCCCGTGCTTAAAATTTCAATTTTAAATTTTTGAAGTGTTTTTAATAAATATCTGAGATTTTTTTTGTCAGATACTGAAATTAAAGCTCTTCTAATTTTTTCCATCAAATTTTATTCAACTGCCAAGTAATATTTTCATTTTGACTACTAGTTATTCCAGAAATAAAAATATTTTGATTTTGCGTATACAAATTTTTATTACCGAAATATAATCCATTATCAATGTTAATGTCGAAGTTTTTACAAGTAAATTTCCAACCTTCATCCTCTAATTTAATAAGAACAGCTTTATTGTCTTGAGTTTTCATTAATTTTATATTTGGCTCTAAATGAAACCTTATATCAAATTTTATGTTTAAATTGGATTTCTTGATTAAAATTTTATCTGTTCCAATAAATTTGTATTGTTCAGGATAGTACTCAATTTCTCTTTCATGAATTGTATTATATTTTTTGTTATATCCATCATGAGAAGCGCTAATTTTCCAGTAATTCTTTTCAAAAATAATATTTTTTTTTAAAATCTTTAAACCATCTCTTATTAGAAAATTTTTTTTGTATTTTCGAAATTTACAAGAAGAATTGTCATCAATTATCAGTGTACTATGAGTTGCTGTTGATTTTGACAGCTTAACTAATTTATCATTCTTACCGTCATAATAACCACAATTACTAATCAATTTTTTTCCATTTGAGACTATTTCAAATGAAAGTGAGCCAGATTGATATTCTGTGGAAAATTTAGAAGATGGAGGCTCTCCAATATCCATTGCAATAGAAATTTTTTTATCATTTAAAATTGCATAACCGCCAAATTCTCTATTCTCATTTTTAAACTTGTAGCTAAATCTTTTTAGGTAATGGTCAAATTCACTATTATTAGAGACATTATTTCCATTCATTAAAATATCAGTATGAATATTTTGCCATAGAAATTTATAACCTTGACCTAAATAAAATATTGTTTCATTGACAAGTTCTGGAACCTCAACCTGCGCTTCCTTAAACCACTCTCTTATTAAAATAAAATATTTAAGATAAAATATTAATTGTTTAATACTTCTTGATTTTGTAAATCCATTATTATCAAACGCTAAATTAGATATTTTTTTCAATAAGATAAGGCCATATGATAAGTATTTGTTTTTATCTTTATAACTTAAGCCTACTAAGATAATCGCAGAACAACCTATCATTTTATCATGAATATTTTTAGAATAATTTATTTCATTTATTAAATGATTAGTTTGTTTTTGTATCATTCCGTTAAAAATATCTAAATAATCCTTACCACTTCCATCTATTGTTAAAGTATGATTAGAAAGCCAAGCAATAATTCTTTTAGAGGTTAAATCAAATTCCCAACTTTTTGAATTATATTTATGATTTTTATTTATCCAATCAGACACAATCTTTTGTGTATTATTTTTTGATGATTTTAAATCAAGTGTAAAAAACCAATAAAAATTATTTAATCTTTTAAAATTTTTAGTATTTATGTTTTCATTTTCCCATAAATTTTCAGTTGAAATATTATTGACATTTATTTTTTGTGACTGATATTTTATAACTGATGAAAGTAAATGTGGACTTGGTTTATAAATTAGATCTTTATAATGTATCTTAGAAATTTTTTTATCATAAAAACTTGAATTTAAATAAATATTTCTAAATTGTTTATTTATATTTTCTAGGAATTCTTTAATGAAATTTAAGAGGTTTCTTAAAATCATTTAGTTATTTTGATTTTAGTAAATCTATATTTTTTTTTAAGTTTCCATTATTACTTTTAAATATTGTGGTGCCAGAAACTAAAATATTAGCACCTGCCTCAATCGCAATTTTAGAATTTTCAAAGTTAATTCCACCATCAATTTCGATATCAAAATCAATATTATCTTTTATTTGAATTTTTTTTAGTTCTTTAATTTTATCTAAGACTTTAGGCATAAACTTTTGCCCACCAAAACCTGGGTTTACACTCATAATCAAAACTAAATCTATTTGATCTAAATAACTCTCAATTACACTTACTTTTGTCTCAGGATTTAGAGATAAACCAACTTTTTTTCCTAAGTCTTTAATTTTTTTAATTGAAGCAGATAAATTTTCAGTTGTCTCTGGGTGAATAGTAATGATGTCAGCACCTGCTTCAGAATAAGCATCGATATATTTGTGTACCGGTGAAATCATTAAATGAACATCAAATTTAATAGAACAATTTTTTTTTAATGCTTTTATCACTGGTGGTCCTATAGTTAAATTAGGAACAAAATGTCCATCCATTACATCGACATGTATTAAATCAGCACCCGCTTCTTCTAATCTTTTAATTTCATTACCTAATTGACTAAAATCAGCTGATAAAATTGATGGTGAGATTTGTATTTTTTTCATTTGATACTAAATTTACTATTATCAATTTTTAGAATTTTATCGAATTAAAAAATTGATAAATCTGTCTTGATATTTCACTTTCAAGCGGA
>MDTG01080080.1_pt1 | contig 12959 bp, 18 predicted proteins | sample 811421 | NCBI WGS metagenome assembly MDTG01 (sample SAMN05326645, study PRJNA326480) | marine metagenome | isolation source: seawater | place: Pacific Ocean: South East | collected 2011
ACCTTTATATATAATATTTAATTTTTCTAGTTCAACGGGCCACGGCAAAAAATATCATTTATTCTTACCCACAGCACAAGAAGACCTAATACAAGCCAAACCCAGTTGTAGAAACCCCAAGGAAACATTAAATGAAACCAAAACTCCCAATGCCAGGGAACCATAGTGGAATAGTCAGTTCCGGAGTAATAATAATTAGTCACTTATTACCAATGTTGTATTTTGGGCAAAGTTCCCATTGAGTTTTTTCTTTGAAAGGAATTATTTTTATCTGTCTTAATGGAGCTAGTGGTTTAGCATCATCTCCATTCTGTATATCAATCAAACCCCAATCACTCATCAGTGTTGCAATAGTATTTCTACGTGCAACATCTGTCTCTTCTAAGTTGGCTTTTTTACCATCTAAGAGAAATAATTCTTTAAAATGTACAATGAAATATCTACCTTGTTTGTGTAGAATATGACATGATTGAAATAGCTTTTTTTCTTTACGAGATGCTACACCAATTCTTGTTAATGTTTCTCGAACCTTTAAAAAATCATCAGGTTCGGAAAGTGTTATCTCCAGCATCGACTGGGGACTCCACTCCATTATTTTATTTTCTTCCACCTTGATCCACCTTCTGTCTTATTATATTTATTTGGTCAGGTGACAGAAGCGATAATGCTTGCTTGGCTTTTGTGTTGCTATAACCATAGTATTGTTTTACCACTTCAATATCACTAATAGGATCAGCTTTGATCCACTTACTAAATCTTCTCTTTTTTCTAATTATATTTAGTAAAAAGTGATATTGGAGCTTGTTATCCAGGTGGTGATAACGATTGGTTATATTAGCTGCATCAACTGTATCAGGAAAATAGCTAAGCGAGCGGTTGATATGATAACCTGAATATCCTCGCTCAAGCTCTTCCAAGCTAGTGTCGGGAACATCAAACATATCTTTCTTAGAATAGTTAATACTATTCAGAAAGTCAAATGGATTCATTATCAAATAGACCTTTAATACTTTCAAGGATTTCAAATGTGTCTTGTGGATCAGATACAGCAAAAACACGGTGAGGAGAACCAGTCAATTGTTTAGCAAAAGGATAATCATTTCCACCCTTTTGAGTATCGTCACCAAAGAACATAATACTATTATACACCAATTCTAGTGGTTTGAAAACCTGTCCTTTATCTCTACCAACCTCTACTATATCAATACCAGTTTCTCCAGCTATTTGAGCTGAATATGTATGAAACATACTATTGAATTCATCTGCTAATTCTTGTCTTTCATTATATTCTTCATCAAATTGAATATATGCTTCTCTTTGTTGCTGAGTACAACCTCTACCTATAATAGAAAAATTCATCATACCTGGACGAAGATCAATATGTTTAGAACCAGTCCTATGTGGAAATTTACTTTCAGCTAACTTTTGTTTACACCAAGCTAACATAAGTTTTGGCATATTGAACTTTGGAGATGTCTCTACTAGTTGATCATTTACCCATAACTCATTTCCTACACACTGATAACAACCTTTAATTATCTTAGTTAGACCACCTATTTGTTCTTTAGTTTTTGGAAAGTCTGATCCTGTTAATATAAAAATGTCTGTCTTCTTAGAAAGATTTTCAAGTGTTTCTGCATGTATAGGATCAATGGATCCTCTACTTGGTGTTATTGTACCATCAACATCAAACACAAGACAATTGTCTTTCTTAGTTTCAGCCTTAGCATTTCTTATTCTTATACCTAATGTTTCACCTGTTAGTTTTCTAGTATCGATATCTTTGTTTACCCACACATCTTTTCCAGGCACTCTCCAATAAAGCATAGGCACACTTTTATGACCTTGCCATTTCATAAATGCTTTAGCTTCTGCATCTTTTGTAATATCAACAATCTGATATCCTTCAGCCTCATCCATCTTACTTAACATACGCATCATAATCTCACAGAAGTGACATCTAGGTTGAGTGTATAGAATTAGAGACATTATCTCCTCCTATTTAAACTTTACATTTGCCATGATCTCTGTCAGGCAAGCTACGATATTTAGCTCGTGATCAGCCACAAATGCATTCTTGTATTGATAGTCTGCTAAGATTAACACAAGTTGTGGGATACTATGAGGTTCTACCTTGCTGTACATATTATCATACAAACCTCTAAAGATCGCAGAGCTATCTATATCTATATTATTTACAACCCAAGATCTCATCCTCTTGAAGTTCTTTTGTTGGATAATATCAAATAATTCAAGATATAAGTTATCCAATGAACCTGTGGTTGTACCAGTTACACTTCCAGATAGAAACTGACGTTGCAATTCATTAAGCACACGTCTCCAGTCTGGAGCATGTTTACTTATAATATCTATAACAGATTGCTTTTCGAAAGGAACATTGTTCTCTTTCAGTATCTCTACTGAACGAATCATAAACTTACCACAAAGCTGAGCTAGATCTTTCTTTGTAGTATTAAACTCATATACACCACATCTAGAATGTAATGGTTCTATAATTCTATTCTTAAAGTTACAAGTAAGGATAAATCTACAGTTCTTAGAGAACTCTTCAATGAATCCTCGTAAAGCAGGTTGCGTTGACTGAGGGTTTAGATAGTCAGCTTCATCAAGGATTACTACCTTGTACTTACCCTGCAAAGATACACTTGAGGCAAACTGTTTAATCTTACCTCTAAGTGTATCAATATTGCCTTCTTCAGATCCGTTAATAACAATATAATCGACTCCTAGTTGCTCACACAAGGCACGCGCAACAGTAGTTTTACCGAGACCAGCAGTCCCAGTAAACATCATATTAGGTAGATCACCAGTCTCGACAATCTTAGTAAAGATATCTAATAGATTGGTAGGTAGAATACAATCAGATACAGTTCTAGGTCTGTACTTTTCTACCCATAAGAATTCTTCTGACATATGCTTCTCCTTCACAAAACATTATAATACAAAACGGAGAAAATGTCAATTACTTCTTATCTTTAGTTTCTTCTGCAGGTGCTTGAGCTTTTTCTTGCTCATGTTGTTCACCCATTTGAATGATCTGAATACACTGATCACGAAGTTGTCCTATCGTAGATAGTTCTTCACCTTTGAACCCACCACGTTGAGTGATAGTATCAACTACAGCAATCATGCTGCGTGCTGCTCGGTTAGCAACATCGAATATTGCCTCTGCGGGACTTTGATTTTCGTCTGTCATATTATGCTCCAAATGTTGACGTTTTTTCTAATGCAATCCAATATTGTGTTTTATTCTCCACATTAGTAAAATGTGAAATAAACGAAGATGAGAGTTCTACTTCATAGTTACCTGGTAACATTTTCAGGTTGGATATATTAACTATGAGATTGAAGTCCTCATTTGGTATCTCTCCATCCACATCAATGGAGAAAGTATTGGAAGTAGTATTCTCTGGGTCTACAACCGAGAGTCTAACTACACCATTACTATTCGAGATAGCAAGCGCTGTATGATCCAGAGCGGATGCTGCACGCTTGATCTTATTTAGGGTTTCATTATCTAGTAAGAATTTTACATCTACACTAGGCATGGCGATATCTTTAGAAGGACTCGTTAACATATCCATATCAGAATAGAAATATTGTATTGTAGTCCGTCCTGTTGAATCACCAATTGTTACGAAGTTATCTTCAAACTTCAATCTTGGTACATCAACTAATCCCAATACATTTAAGAATTGGTTTAGATCATATATACCAAAGTCTCTTGGCATGTCCTCTAACATTACACCAGAAGCTAGAACATTCTTAGCTTCCGATATAGTTTTGAGTACATTACCTTGCTTGATAACTATATTAGAGTTAATCGAAGCAAAGTTCTTTAACAGTTGTATTGTTGCTTCACTTAGTTCCATATTGCATCCTACTAAAGTTTTTATCTTTGACAAATTCGATTCGATTACCAAACCGACCTTCAAGTACATCGCCTTTATGAGATATCACAAAGACGTTTGTATCATCTCCAAGAGCATATATGATTTTCATCAAATTGTCAACACCTTCATGGTCTAAACTTGAATCAAACGTCTCGTCAAGGATCAATAGATTTGTTGCTACACTATTTTTCATCTTGGCTACCTGTCTCCAAGTAAATAATAATGCTAAATCTATTCGTTGTTTCTCACCTTCGCTAAATGAATCATATGTGAATTGATCTCTGTGTCTGGATCTTATTGTTTCTACAAATGCTTCATCTAACTCAAAGTGCACATAAAAATCAAGTATCTGTAAGAACTGATTACATAGTTTGTTAATAACCGGAAGATATTGTTTAATGATCTTTGTCTTGATCCCAGTATCTTTCAGCATTGTAGCTATTACTTGATTGTATTGAAACTGCTCATTCAGTTTTAGTTTACTCTCTACATCATTACTATGCTCAGTCTGCATTTCCGTTAGTGCAGTTATCTCAGCATCTACATCGCCTTTGCTATCTTCCATCTCCTTTTGGATACGATCGATAGCTTTTTGAAAATTGTCGATAGATTGATTATTAGAATAGATCTGGTTTTGCCATTCTCTTATCCTATCTAATTGCTCTTGACAACTTGTAAGAGTTTCTTGATCTTGTTTTAGTTTGCTAACGATAGATTCTAAACTATCGCTTAGTACTCTTGCAGTACCTTTAGCATTGTCTACCCTATCCCTTCTCATTTCCTCTGAGATTGGTTGAGAACATGATGGGCAAGTATCATTAGACTCAAAGAACTTAGTATCTTTTACTAACCGTTTTATCTCAGCATTTATGTTAGCTTGACGTTGTTGACTATCAACAATCTCTTGGTTTATCTGATTATGTCTATCATTTGCTGGTTGCTCAAGCTCTATTACACTATCACCAAAATTCTTATTTTCTTCCTGTAGTGTTTTTATCTCTTCTCTGTGTTGATTGATTAGATTAGCTTTTTCATTCTTTTGTTGATTGTTAAGATTCTCTATATCCTTGATATACTTTTTCTGAGAATCCATCTTAGTAGATAGTATTTCTATTTTATGAGTTATGTCTTTGATGTTCTCCCTAAGAGTACTTGTCTTCTCTTTCAAGAGTCCGTTCATCTTAGAGAAAACACCAATGTCCAGAAGATCCTCGATAACATCCTTTCTGTAGTTTGCACTGAGTTGCATGAAAGGAATGAAGGAGGATGACCCCAGTACTACTATCTGGTGAAAGCTCTTATGATTGAGTTTCAAGATGTTCTGTTCAAGGATCTTCTGGTACTCTTTGGCATGTGAGTCTTGATTAAGCATCACATCACCTTTCCAGATCTCAAATATAGCTGGCTTTTGCCCTCTAATGATTTTGAAATCCGAACCCGCTACATTAAACGTAACTTCTACTAATGTTCCCTTTTTGTTAATACTGTTTACTAACTGAGCATTCTTTATGTTCCTATGAGCTTTACCAAACAAAGCATATGCTAGTGCATCAAGCATAGTGGATTTGCCTGCACCGTTATGTCCTACTACCAATGTAGTCTTGTCGTTCAAAAAGTCAAGTTCTGACCAATTGTTACCAGTCGAAAGAAAATTCTTCCAACGTAAAGTCTTAAATAATATCATGCAATTTCTAATGCCTGTGCTTCTGTCATAAGGTCAGATACTTGCCTTTTGATCCTATCCTTATCAAGATCTGTGTCTACTCCATCTATGTAAGTATACAACAAAACATTAGTATCTTCAACAGATATTTTATCATCATCAACTCTATCTCCAAGAAACTCATTGAAGTTCTCTGCGATCTTTAGATCGTGTATAGATTTATTGTTAACGCGATCAACAAACCTATCAAATGTAAACGTATCTGATTTATTCACAACTACTATCTTCACAAACTTATTGTCTAATCTTGATATATCGCATGTAAGATAATCTTCCTTGGTATCATCATATACTATCTTTTCAAACAATGTATGAGGATTGTGTATAGCAGTTAGCTCACGTGTCTGAGTATCTAACACATGAAAGTGTTTTCTGTCATGTGCATCAGACCAAAAGAACTCCATTTGTGAACCAAGATAGTGTATATTATCTTTTACTGACTTAACATGAAAATGACCAGACATTACTAACTCAAACCGTTTGAATAATGCTGGACTCAATCCATGCTCATTTATTATTCCTCTAAGCATTTCAAAGCCACTAATCTCAAAGTGTCCACCTAAGATATCACACTTAACATTCTTTATGAAGTTTAAAGATTGTTCTTCATTATCTTGTGCTATCCATGGAACCAATCCAATGTTAGTACCATCATATTCCATTACAGTTGGTTCTATAATGATGTTTACTTCATTCATGTAATGTCCAAGAAGTTCTTTCAAAGCATTTAGATCGTTTGTATTCTTATAGAACGTATCGTGATTACCAAGAATAATATCCATAGTTATACCATGGTCTCTTAACTTGGCTAAAAACATCTTACGATTTCTATGAAGAGCTTTGAAGTTTATGAATTTTCTATTATCGTAATAATCACCCAAATGCAAGATATGGCTAATGCCATTATCCAACACATAAGGGAAAAACACTTCGTCATAAAACTTTTCCGCATTGTCTAAAAATATCTCACTACTATTTCGGATACCAGCATGTGTATCATTCAGTATTGCTAATTTCATATATGTACTACATTACTATTGTTATAACTCAAAATATTATACTTAGGACCCCAGCCTAATTTATATAACCACTCCACATCTGCTTTTGTATGCATTCGTTCATTAGGTGTAGGATCATTTATATATTGTCCCTCATAACCCATGGCTTTGGCAACACTTTTTACTTCTGTGCTGTGTCCTGTACCAAGATCTACTATAGTACCAACATCCTCTTGGATCTTGTCAAAATTGTCAATCATAACTGTAATAGCTGCACAAAGATCATCAACATGAATAAAATCTCTTGTATGATTTTCATTGATATATGTAACTTCACCACGTTCTAACATTTTGAATAACATATCATCTCTACCAGGCCATACAGTATGAAATCTCATACCTATTGCATTATAATGAATAGCTTGTACTTCATTTGCTTTCTTTGTCATAGCATAAGGATTAGACCACCATTCAGCTGCATTAGAAGAAGATGCATATAATATTTTACCACGGGCTACATATTGGTTTGCCCATATAAAAGCATTACCAGCTGCACCAACATTGTTAGCAAAGTACTTATCAGGATCATTCATTGAATCCCTAACTCCAGCAAATGCAGCTAGATGTATAAGAAGATCATATCCTTTATCATACTTTTCCCAATCTTTCCAATTGCAACATTCGCCTTGAAATGCAGTTACTTCAAAACCTTCTTTTTTCAAATGAGGTTTGAGAGTAGATCCTATCATACCATCAGCACCTGTTAACATTACTCTTAATCTCATGTCATAAACTCCGTTAAATCAGAATCTGCTACGACCTTTCGTTTCTTACGTTCTGCCTTAACTATTTTTTTCATATGATCATCTACTTCTTTTACTTTATCAATACGATCTCGCAAAGTATCAACAAATCGTTGTGCAACTTGCTTTGCCGCTTTATCTTCTGTAGATGCAATGAATTCTTCAATACCTGACTGAGTAATATACTTAGCTTTGATATCTTGTTGTTTCTTTTCTTTTGCTATACGTCTTAGAAACGCATACCAACTAATCTGTGTAAAATATGAAAATGCATTTGGTTTCCCTGATCTTGTTGCAGCTTCTAAGTTATAGTTCTCTATAGCTTTCAAACAATTTTCTACTGCATCCATAACCATCTCTTCGCGATATGTATAGCGAACAAAGTTTGACTTGTGAGACAAGCCTTCAGCGATCCGTAGAAACGACTGAGCAATATAATCTGGTACTACTGGAAGAGTTTGTTGTTGTTTTCTTGCTTCATTAAGAACTGTAACATAATCTACAACAGCTTGAGAAAAGTCAGCATTGTTCACATAATGTATACTTTTTCTTTTAGCCATTTTTCACCTCTTATAATATAATACATTATTTATCTAAGAATTACAACTGCCATTGAGGATTAGTTTTGAACTTATCTACTCTTTTAGGTTTGTCGCTAACACCATATGCTTCTAAATCTACATATGCATATTCCCAATAAGGATCACCTTCTGCTAAAGGTTTTGTACCTCTTCTAATAAAATTATCCAAATTAAAATCTTTAAAAGTATATGGGTCATCCGTATTTACCATATCTTCCCAAACCATATCACGAAGCTCTTTAGTAACTGACTCTTTGTATAATTGTTTCCCAAACATGTATTCCATTTTTAGATAAAGTTGAAGACCTCTTGTCTCAAAGGAAAATTTAGGTATTCTAAATCTACCATAAAAATAATTAGTGTCTTCTAACTTTTCTTTTAGCTTTTGGAGATTTCTAATATTCCACATTAACGTGTATGCGTTTTCATAAGTACACAATTTTGACATCATTAGCTGATGTGTTGCGTAATATTTTTTATGTTTTGTACAGTCAGTTATTTTCATTTGCCTGTTGCCAAAATAGTAAAATAGTGGTATAATAAGGCTGCTGCCTTGGAGGGGGCAGTATATCTACTTTACCATAAATCCTAACCGGGGATCGTCAATTTGTTTATTAGCATCATCATATGCTTCAATGTATTCATAACCATGTAGTTTATGATGAGCAATAAAATCTCCTGGCGACGATTTCCACACTGGAATCATAACATCATAATCTTCAGGATCAGCACCTTTTCTCAAATGAACTTCAATAGGTTTATCATTAATAAACTCTACATTGATAACTGCTACATCTGAAAGTACATTAAAATCTCTACTAAGTCTTGGAGCTTTATCTACTCTTTTCCATTCTGTAAACTTACTTAAATTTATAGGAAAGTTAGTTCCTTGCCAACAACCTAAAGGTTCCCAATATGGATTAGTTGCTGTGACAAATCTATAATTAGCTGAATAATGTAATCCATCAAAATATTCACACCAAAAATATCCAGGGCGAACAGTAGTGTAATCATCTTTTTTTAATTCTACTACTTTTGCTCCAGCTCCCATTCCACCTAGATTGTAAATGGGTCTCACTACATATGTTCCATCTTCTGGAATGTCTGTACCTGCTGGTCCACATTTATAACCAAGCATTTCAGATAACCAGAGCTTGTTAAACCATTTTCTATGATTGGGATATTTTACGTATGCGTCACAGTCTTCCATTAATGCATCTTGCTTTTATCTACAGAAAATAAGTCAACAACATTTGAATCTGAGTCGTTAGCTATATCTCTTATCATCTGTCCTAATTGTTCATCTGTCATTTGATCTACAAGATTGGTTTCACCTTTATCACCTTTGAGTTCTTCATCAAAGCTCTTTTTATGTTCTCTTACTACCATCATGTATTGTTTGAATAATGGTTTAGCTGGTGTGGTTTCACCAATAATCATTTGATCGTTAATAGTCATAAGCTGAGAAGGATCCTCACTATAAATCATCCATGGACGTAATGTGTACATTCTGTATCCATCAAGTCTGTCTACTTGGTAAATTTTCATTGCTTTACGAATAACTATAGCTGATACATCTTCATCTCCCCACTGCATAACTTCACAGAGGATTTCCTCACCATTAGCTAATTTGAATTGTCTATAATCAGATTTCAATTTCATACCTCTTAAAGTTAAATTGTTCGTTATTATATATCCTTATCCTCTCTTCCGAGTGGGATAGCGTGTAATTGTTTCGTTTCTTCCATCGTAAATCGTCGGCGATATCGAAAAGTCGTGTGTCGCTGCCATCATCCGCTTTTCTGAGTCCGCGACCAATTGATTGGAGGACTTTGATTTGCGACTTCGAAGGTGAGGCAAATATAATGTTATGAAGATTGCGAATGTTAATCCCAGTACTAAAGGTACCAAGACTAGCAACAATGATAGCTCCATTTTGTTTCTCCACTATTTTTCTAATTGCTTCTCTATCAGATGTTTCTGTTTGACCTGATACAAAAAATGCTTTTCTGTCAGATGATATTTTATCTGTTATAAGATCAAATAAAATCTTGCCATGTTTATCTACTCGTTGGAACAACACCAAAGTGTTCCCTTTTTGATCTACCGCTAAATTACGAATAAATTTATTTCTTTTTTCGTGTGATACGATAAAATCTATTTCATCTTGGTATGTATAATCTTTTACTTGTTGACGTGTTTGATCATCATACTTTAGTGTAAGTATACTTATATTTAGAGCAGCTAAAGTTTTATCATCTTGTAATGATTTAGTAGTAACAACTTTATAGACTGGACCAAACAATCCTTCTAATACTAGTTTATGTGTTTGTGTTCCATCTAGTGTTCCTGTTGTTCCTATTTTATATTTAGCTTCAGTAGCTTTATTCATTATAGAAGATAGAGACTTAGACTTAAATCCATGACATTCATCACCTATAATCATACCAAACTTTTCAAACCATTTCTTTGGATTTTTGTATATGCTCTGCCATGTGGATACTATTATTCTTTTTTTAGTATTTTTATCTTTTCCAGAATATATCCTATGCACAGCTTTATCAACTAACATTCCATAATCTTCAAAATCATTATACATTTGTTCAACTAAAGATGTAGTAGGAACGATAATAAGTATTTGTTTATCTTCATTTATCATATTCATGTAGTATCTAATAACAAGATATATTATATACGATTTACCAGATCCAGTAGGAGATAACAGTATAGCTCTTTGTCGAGATAGAGCAGCTGTGACAGCATTATGTTGATACTCATATGGTTCAAACTTTAACTGACAAGTCTTTATCCAATTGTCATAATCAGGTACTTTTTCTAATGTTCCTGGTAAGCCATATTCTGTTTCTTCTAATACTATCTCATAACCACGTTCAGTACAAAACTTAAAAAGATAGACGTAAAGACCAGCATTAAGTTCGCCTGTCATTCTATTGAACATACGAATCTTACCATCCCACACTTTGTTTTTGTAGGCAGGCATAAATCTATATCCAGGAACATAAAAAGAAAAATAGTCTGATATCTCAGCACCAATGCCCGAATCAGCTTCTACATTTAACATACTATGATTAGATAGACTAACTCTAATTTCCACTCTCAAACTGTCTCCACCTTATCATATTACCAATAGTTTGATGTCTCCATTTGATATTATCTATAATGTCTGTTAAGGTCTCAATAATAGTTTTCCAATATACAATCTTTTCCTCTGATTGTTGTATCTCGGGATCAGAGTCATAGTAATGCTCCATTTCACCCTTTAGTACTTTCAATCCATCAAATGGATCAGGAACCCAACCCTTTTCTTCTATTTGTTCTTGAGTCATCTTTCCATTATAGTATAACCATTTATCCTTTAGAAGACTCTTTTGTTTGAATTCAGCTCGCTTCTTCGCTAGCTTTGCTTGAGCTAACAATTCCATATATTTGGCATGAAGGGCTGGAGTCAATCGTGAAGATTCATCAAGATTGTTTTTAGGGATTGCACAATCCTCTTTCCACATCTCAAGGATGTGCTGCAAATCAATTTTCATAATATAGTTCTTACTTTATCTCAAATGTTGTAAATCGAAAGTTTATAGGACAGTTAATATATTGTACATCACCTGTGGTAGAAAGTAAACTAATATCTCCTAGTAGTGTAGGAACACATTCTCTGTACACAAGTGTTTTTATAATATTATTAGTACTGTTAAGTATTTGAACATTTATATCTGCATATGTAGAAGGTTCTGTTTCTGTAGCTTTGGTAGGTGGAACCTCATCATTGTTTACAGTATAGTGCATCCAATTGTATACTTCAGTATATGCAGTTAAGTTTTCATCTAAAATTGTATCAATAGTCAGTTCACCAAATGTTAGAGTTGCTCCTGCAAATGGTACTGATGCTATTCTTCTATAAGGTATTTCTGTTGCATTCATTCCTAATCCCGGATGAATAATACGAGACGCAAAAAATTCTAGATTAGGGAACTTCTTTCTATTAACAGAAACCTTAAATACGTTTGGTTGTAATAGGTTTGTGTTAGAAGAAAGAACCGTATCTAGTAATGAAGTTGTTATGGAAGTTGTTGCAATAGCCATAATTTAATCCAAATTGTTTATGGCTATTTATATGTTTCCTAACTGGTAAATTACATTCCACCAAGTGTACTCTGGGCCAAATCCAATATCGATCCAGCCCAAAGCAAATACTGTAACAAAGACATATAGTATGAATTCTCTTATCATAGACCACACTCTTCTTTCATGTCACTCCATGCATCATGGTACATTGCAGACAATCGCTCTTCAACATCATCTAAGTGAACAACTAAGTCCATTTGTGGTTTCATCATTTCTAGGAATTCTTCGAAAGTATCACATTCGATAATAACATCGTTAGCACCATCAAAAAACATTTCCTCATTATCGAGGATCATACTTGACATACCCATTATAGTTGCTCACTTAAAGTTATAAGACCTTGCTCTCTAGCAGCTTTCATTATGATTGGAGTAAACTTCTCTTCAACCATTTCTTCAATACGATCCCAATTGCCTCTCATATTGTAGTCATCTGGGAAAGGCATATCACACTTTCTAAGACCTAAGATCTTTAGCTGCTTTCCACGATTCATCAAACCGTTGTTAAAGATATCGTGTACAACATTCTGCGCTCTACGAAAACGCTCAAGCTCTTTATTAGCTGTGTACTTTTTAGGAACCTCTCCTTGATCTGGAAAATGAGGCAGATCGGAAAGCATATTGCGAAGTCTGTCTGTTGTAGGTGTACAACCCCAATTGATATTCATAGTCATTATGATACCTTCCTTGCCATTACTTCGTTAAGATCAAAAACTGAAAAGTAGATAGGCTTAGCAACTGTCTTACCAGTCTCATCTGTTTCAGTTTGGTTTTTAGAAAAACGTACAAGAGTAG
>MDTG01111171.1_pt1 | contig 12959 bp, 10 predicted proteins | sample 811421 | NCBI WGS metagenome assembly MDTG01 (sample SAMN05326645, study PRJNA326480) | marine metagenome | isolation source: seawater | place: Pacific Ocean: South East | collected 2011
CGCACCATCGTAATACATCTGTCCGCCAGCGTTGTGAACGATTTCACTGGCCGCTTTGATGTCTGCCTCAAACAATCCGAGGGTGTTGGGGTTGGTGATCATCATGGCTGCAGTGGTCTCGTCAGCAACGGCTGCAAGGGCGTCAAGGTCCATGCGCCCGTCAGCAAGGCTTGGAATTTCAACGATTTCAAATCCAGCCATGGCGGCGCTTGCTGGGTTGGTTCCGTGGGCTGAATCGGGAACGATAACCTTTGTTCGCTGGTCCTCGCCCCGGTGCCTGAAGTATTCCTGAATGCATCGCACCGCGGTAAATTCTCCTTGAGCTCCAGCCACCGGTTGCAAGGTCACCTGGTCCATGCCCGCACAGATTTCGAGCATGTGTTGCATTTCGTAGAATATTGAAAGCAAACCCTGCAGATGATGCTCAGGTTGGTGGGGGTGAATGTCAGCGATGCCTGGCAGTTGAGCAATGACTTCGTTCACGCGTGGGTTGTGCTTCATGGTGCAGGAACCCAGAGGATAGAAGCCGGTATCGATGCCAAAGTTACGCTTGGAAAGCCACGTGTAATGGCGGACCATTTCAGGCTCAGAAAGGCGAGGCCAGCGAGCCGATTGCTTTCGAACAAGGCCGTTAGGAATGGTTGGTTTGGCGGCGGTTTGGAGTGGAACTGGTTGACTGTATCCAGTGTTTTCAGCGCCGTTGTGATTGAACAGGTGGCTCATGCGTTCACCTCCCCGTGCGTGGTCCAAAGGGCTAATTGGGCAGAAAGTGCCTCAATTTCACCGAGCGATGTTTGATCCGTGGTGGTGATGAGAATCTGATTCGTGGTCTCTTTGTACCACGTGCTCAAGTCAAGTCCACCGATGATGCCGTTGCTGTCAAGGTAGGCGAGGCAATCCGAGGCATTACCCTGAATTTCGATGGCGAATTCGTTGAAATGATGAGCCGCATGAACCAATCGAACGCCAGGGGTTTCCGCCAGGATTTCCTTGGCCTTCTGACACGCCATCATGTTGCGATGTGCGAGGTCTCGTAGACCATCTGGTCCAAGAAGCGCCATGTGCATAGCACCCATCAGAGCGATCAGTGTCTCGTTGGTGCAGATGTTTGAGGTTGCTCGGTGCCTCCGAATGTGCTGTTCCCGCGTTGAAAGGGTTAGGCAGTAGGCCTCCTTCCCGTCCACGTCAATGCTTCGGCCAACGATTCGACCAGGCATGAGCCGGAGGTAGGGCTTGGTGCACGCAAAGATGCCGTAGAGAGGGCCACCACCGGTGACCGGGCTTCCAAGGGGTTGCCCTTCACCGACGACAATGTCTGCCCCATAGTGACCTGGGGCCTCAACCACGCCAAGCGAAATTGGTTGAACACCAACGATGAGGGCCGTGTTTTTACCGATGATTTCTTTCACGGTGGTGAGCCCTTCGTCGAGGACGCCCAAGGGATTGGGCTGTTCGAGGTAAACTCCACATGAACCCGCCGCTTCGCTGAGGGCTTCAAGGTCCAGTGTCCCGTCTTCATTGTGGGCCAAGGTTCGAACATCGATTTCAGCTCCTTGGCAGTAATTGTACATCACGGAGAGCTTGTCAGGAGGCGTTAACGAGGACACATAAACCGTGTTGGGTTGACTGGCTTTGCGGTTGTGGACACGGACGGCACACGTCAGCGCTTCAGCCGCTGCCGTAGAACCGTCGTAAAGCGATAAATTGGCGATAGGAAGACCAACCAATTCGGAAATCAGTGTTTGAAATTCCCACATCGCTTGGAGCATGCCCTGACTGACTTCAGGTTGGTATGGTGTATAAGCCGTTAGAAACTCGCCTCTCGTCACCAACTGGAAAACGGCGGCAGGGACGTAATTCCGATACAATCCTGCTCCCAAGAACGATGCTCTGCTTCCCATATCGGTGTTCGCTCCAAGGAGGCGACGCGCATCACTGATGATTTCCTCTTCCGATTGTGGGCCGGGAAGTGGGAGTTCGCCAGAGAACCGTACATCCGCAGGGATGTCGGAAAACAAATCTTCCATGGATTTGAGGCCCATTTCCTGCAACATTTCAGCCTCTCGTCCTCGATTTGGTAGTTGGTCAACCATGGCGCACACACTCCTTACGGTGGGTATGAGGGAAGCCATACGCGCGCCGCTCATAATGAATTGCATCACCTCACCTGCACGCAGGGAACAGCCTATGACTCAACATGACCTGCGCAGAACATGGTCCGAGTGGCGATGGTGGTCACCAACCCGTGCGCTCCAGACCCACGCGTTTTACGCCATGCCGTCTGGATGCACCAAGCGGGTTACCAGGTGACCGTCCACGCATTTGACCGCGAAGAAAACCATCCGATGAGCGAAAATCATCATGGCGTTCGCATCATGCGGTACCGAATCGGCAAGGTCGCTTATGGTGGAACCGTCTCGACCTACAGAGGGATTCGGCGATTCCAGCGCACGGTGCTTCGAACCTTGGTCCACGACCTCCCTGCTATGGTCTATTGCCACGATGCAGATACCCTTCGGATTGGCTACGCGTTGAAACAAAACCACGGCGTTCCGTTTGTCTTTGACATGCACGACCTCCAACACACGTGGGTTCGATACGGAGCACCACACTCTCGAATTCGCACCCTGATCAGCGGTCAAATGAAACAACGCATGCTGAGGAGAGCAAAAGAAGCCACAACGATCGTCACATCAAGTCAGCAATTGGATGAAGATACACATCGAGGCTTTGTTGAATGGTTGGCTCACCACGGATTGGAGTCAGTGGCGATTGAAAATCGACCGATGCCCCCCTTCCAAGACAAAAAAGAACCACCAACTGACCACTGGACGGTGGGCTACATCGGACGTGTTCGGGACATCAAGGCGTTCGAACTGTTGATTCAAGCCGCCAAAACCTTGCCACCTCACCACCGACCAAAAATTCGAGTCGCTGGCGACGGCACTGCTTCCGCCAAGGTTCGAACAATGCTCTTGGATGAAGTGGAAGCTGGCACACTGGAAGCCGAAGTAAGCGGTGCCTTTTCCCAAGCACAGTTAGGGGAATTGCTACAAGAGATTGACGTCATGTATGCCATGTATTCTCCTCTGCGAGGAAACATTCTCCAAGGTGCCTTGCCGGTGAAGATGTTTGACGCCGCTGGACGTGGCATCCCAAGCGTTGTCAACGATGGATGCCTTATGGGTGATGTGGCGACCAAAGAAGGCTTGGGTACGACGGCTGTGTGGGGCGACGCCGAGTCTGTTGGACAAGCCCTCTTCAGGATGAAGCAAGAAGTGGCAGTCTTGCAAGCCACCGGTGAACGAGAGCGAAAACGCTGGTTAGACTCAATGCAAGGAATCTTCGCCGAGCTTCAGTAGAACGGTGGTCGAACCACGACGGCACGCACTGACTTGCGAGGACTCGCCACGACCAGAACCTCGTCGCCTTCCTTCACACCGGAAAGGTAGCCTATCCCGATGCCGGTGTTGTCCATGCTTGGTGACGGAGCACCGGACGAAAGGCGGCCAATGGGTTGGTTTTCAAGCGAATGAACTGCTTTTCCGGGACGGGGCAACGGGCCTTTTTCGATGTATTTGACCCCCCACCAACGCTCATCCGTTTCGGCATGGGAAACAACGCGCTGTTTTCCCGTGAACTCATGGTCAAGGTCCAAACCAAAGGGGACGTTCGTCTCCCAAGAATCTCGTGCCAGAAAACCATCGTCTCCTTCCGGCGCCAAGGAGGGTGAGCAAAAGTCAACCCCCGACAAAAGGTAGCCCTTCTCCAAGCGCAATGTATCCCGGGCACCTAGGCCCACGGGGGTTGCTCCATGATTGATGAGGGCCCGCCAGAGAACGGGCGCATCGTTGTTTGGAACAAAGATCTCGTAACCCGGCTCGCCGGTGTATCCTGTGCCTTGAATCCACCCGGTGATGCCAAGGGAATTGTCTGTAAGAGCACGCCACTTAAACCGGCCAACGTGTTGGCCTTCCCCCACCGCAGCATCGAGAATTTCCTGTGCCGTGGGGCCTTGGAGAGCCATGATGGAGGTTGCCTCGGAGAGGTTCTCCATGGACACAGACCCATCGCTTGGAAGATGCTTGGAAAACCATGCCCACATGACGTCGATCATCGAGGCATTCGGGACGCCGAGAATTTCAGTTTCGCTCACCACTGCAAAAATCATGTCATCGATAAGAAAACCGTCCTCATCAAGAAAGTGGGTGTAGGCGCAACGGGGTGGTTGAACGGAAGAGACCCGTTGGGTTGCAATGCTTTCCAGCCAGCTTCGAACATTGGTTCCAGTGAACCGAAACGAGCCCATGTGGGAGACATCAAACAATCCGGCACCTGCCCGTGTTGCTAAGTGCTCGTCCTTGATGTTCGAGTACCAAATGGGCAGTTCGAACCCGTGGAAGTCAACCATGTTGGCATCAAGGGCCAAATGTTCCTCGTAAAGCGCCGTGCGAACAGGAGGTTCGTTGCTCATGCTTGTGCGCTGTGAGGACGGGTCAATAAACATCCGTTTGGAATTCTTCAAGACAGAGGAAGACCACGAACGACCTCTTTTCCATGATGCACAACGCGTTCAATGAACCGATCCAGGGTCTCAGTGTCGAGGTGTTGGTTGGCAACGACCATTCGGAGAATAACATCGTCTCCAATGTTGGAACGACTGACCATGAAGGAACCTTCCTGAATCAGCCGATTCCGGATTTCTGTGTTGAGTTCGTTCAGGTCAATGCCGGCTGAGGTATCGCTGTACCGGAAACAAACATTGGTCCACATTCGACTTGACATCATTTCCAGAGAAGGATGCGCCTCAATGCTCCGCTGAAGATGGGCGGCTTCGTTCATTCGCGTGTCCACCATTCTTGCCCACCCTGCATCGCCTCGGGATCGCCATTCAAGCCACAATTTTAGGGCATCGTTCCTTCGTGCACATTGCAAAGAATAACGGCCAAGGTCGTCGAGCTCAGCATCGCTGTGAAACAGATAATGCGCAACGGTTGTGTGGTCGCAAAGCCGCCGGAGTACCGAGGGCTCTTTGATGAGGAAAGCGCTGCATATCAAGGGAACACCCATCATTTTGTGCGCATCCCAACATACGCTGTCGGCTTTCTGCACACCGTCCATCAACTGAGCGTGTTCTGCCGAGAACAGACATGCGCCACCCCAAGCGGCATCAACATGCAACCACAATCCTTCCCGATGAGCGATATCAGCCAAGGCGTCAATATCGTCGTAAGCCCCTCGCACGGTGGTGGCCGCTGTTGCCACGATGCAAAGCGGCCGCATGCCTTCCTGGCGGGCAAAGGCAATCTCTTCCGTGAGGCGATCCGGTAGCATTCGTCCGTCTTCATCGCATTGGACTTTGATGATGTTCTGGTGCCCAATGCCGATGACATTGGCCGCCATGAGGACGGAGTAATGAGCTTCAGCTGAAACGAAAATGACGGTTGCTCTCCCGTCGAAACCTCGCTTGGTTGAACCTGAGATCAGGTGTTCACGGGCGCACAACATACCCAGCATGTTTCCGTTTGACCCGCCAGTGGTGAAGGTGCCAAATCCGTCGGAAAATCCGACCATCTCGCACATGCGCTTTACGATGGTCTGTTCAATGACCGTGGCGAACGGTGAAAGTTCATAGGTGTACATCGAGTTATTTGTCAGGGCGGCGACCACCTCCCCGGCAAAAGCAGGGAGAGACAGACCGCCCCAAAGAGGGTTCATGAATTCGGGACGGTTGGTTTTGACACTGTTGGCGATGTACGTGTCCAAATCATCCAAAACGTCGTCGAGACCTTGCCCTTCGAGGGGGAGGCTGATGTCAAGGGTTCTTCGCATGGAGGTAAGGCTCATGGAGGGGTTGACTCGGGGGTCTTTGTCGCTGGACTCGATGTAGTCCACCAAACGGTACGCAATTTCGTCAACAAAGGCCGCCGTATCCATTTCCGTCACTGTAAGTTGTTCGCGTGCCGCTTATGAGTATGTGTATGGAATGAGTTGCATGGGCGAGGAACTGGCTTGCCAAGATGTTGCTCAAAACCGCCCTGAAACATAACGGTTCTGGCTCGCTCATGCATTTCAATTATGTACTATTTAACTTGCATAATCAGTTCACAGAACTCGATTTCCCGGACAAAAAATTCGTTCTCTGTGGTGACCGACAAGCAAATTTTGTTTTCAAATCACCCATCCATGAGAATCCAAATGAATCTGTGTCAAAGGACGTTTTTCGGCTTTACTCTCGTGCCATGAACTGGATTTGCGGCAGATTTCTGTATTCATTCTGCATAATTCTTGAGCAACTTTGAATAAAGCAATCCTTTAGGGCGACCATGCTCGGACACAACGGGGGGAAGTGGCTAGATCGGTTGTTGCAACAACTTGCAAAGGAACTGCGTGCCATCGGATGGACGCAGATGCAAATAGCAAACGCCACAGGGTCGACGCAAAGTACGGTTTCACGCCAAATCATGAAGCCTGTCCTCGAGCTTGGTGCTTCAGCGGACGAGACAACCATCGACGGCTGGGCGAAAGAACTCGCTCACTCCATGGCCCAGTATGGGCCTGATGCAAAGGTGGTCCGCCAACGCTTGGTGTTTGAATTGCAATTTGGCGGGGGACAAGCCCTCCGCTACGATAAGACGCTAACCGGGCTTGACTTGGACGAGGATCAATCCGCTAAGGCACTGCTACGCCGGCTTGAATGGGCCACAGGACGCCTTGATTTACGTCGTTTGAAACCGTACATGCCAGCGGTTGGGATGAACATCGCCACCTGCCTGCCCAACGCATCCGGGCCAAAAGATGTCGCTGCCTATCCGGGAAGGATGACCTTGGTGGAGAACAACCTTCGACGACATGAAACTCCCGAGTTTGGGGCATCGAGTCATCTCGCGAACATGCTGCTTCAATCCAAAGAGGCAGATTCAGAAAAAATTGCGATTCTCAACCTTCGGCCACCAACCCTCAACGGCATGGTTGATCAGGGCGACATCAACTACATTTCTGACGAACTTGATTACAAACTCGGCTACGCTACCAAAGGTGTGCTTCAAGACCATCAAGGAAGACTCGACATCGTACTTGACGAAGGCGCCTTTGGGTGGGAGCCGGCGTTGTATGTCCTTGGACCAAATCCCATGGACCTCGTTGACCGGGCGCATGCCATCATCGATGCCATGAACACGGAGTGATTTCATGAGAAAAATTTTGTTTGTGCTGAGCCTGCTTTTGACCGCCCCACTCGCCGGATGTCTTGACTTTTCCTCGGAGGATGAACCGCCCGTCGTACGGATCTTGACCTATGACATCACCGGTTTTTCGGATGAGATGCTTTCAACCTTCACCAATCAAACAGGTTTCGAAATAGAACTCGTGAAAGCCGATGATGCGGGAGGAATTTTGGAACAACTTCTCCAAACCCAAGACGCACCTCAAGTCGACCTCGCCATTGGGTTGGACAACACCTATCTGCAAACGGCCCTTGACGCTGAATTGTTGCAAGAGCACAGCACCGATGTCTCGGGCTTGTCCAGCGCAGCGCTTGAACCCTACAACGGCCCCTTTGCTGTTCCGTTTGACCGAGGGGACGTCTGCCTCAATTACGATGAAAGTCGCGTTGACGGAGAAAACCTGAGTGTCCCGACCAGCCTGTGGGACCTAACAGAACCTGAGTGGGATGGACTGGCCGCCTTCCCATCCCCGCTCACATCCTCCCCAGGCAGAGCGTTCATGACTGCCACCGTTGACTACTTCGAAAACGACGACAACGGCACGACCGACGCCTTCGATTGGTGGGAGGCCATGGCTGAAAACGGAGCCATCTTCACCTCCGGATGGACTGAGGCGTACGAAATCCACTACAGCGGTGGATACGGTGAATGGGTTGAGGGCCACATTGGTGATGCGGCCATGACGGTGTCCTACTGCCATTCTCCGGGGGTGGAGGCATACTACAGCAGCAACTGGACAAAATCAACTTCGCTGACCCTCCCACGCGCAACGTTCCACCAGGTTGAGTACGCAGCCGTTGTGGCCGGTGCGAGTGAAATCGATGGAGCCAATGCGTTCCTGGCCTACCTGCTGTCAGAGGATGTCAACAGGAACATGCCAGAAAACAACCTCATGCAGTCGGTTCTCGTTGACGCAACATGGCCCGAAACCGATGGCTACGCCCACCATACCGATACACCAGAACTGAACGCCGAAATCACGACTCAACGGATCGGCCAGGACATGGACGGATGGTTGAGCTCCTGGCAAGACGCCACGCAGTGAGGCGTTCCCCCGATGTTCCGTACCTTGAGCGAGCGACGCTCGGGTCTACACCCTGCCCAATGGGCCCTGCTGTTGGGCGTGATTGCACTCGGCGTCGTGCCCCTCACCTTGGCTGCTCTGCGACTTCAGGACGTGACCGAGACCAGCATGCTTGGAGCCCTACGGTTGTTCTTTGAGCAAAACGGTGCGCAAGAGGCTTTGCGGTTTTCAATGGTCGAAGCCGTGGCTTCAACCGTGCTGACGGTGGTCATCGGCTTACCGGTGGCATGGGCCATGGGGCGCTACCGCTGGAAACGAATACGGCTTCAACGAACCCTCCTCTACCTTCCATTTGTCACACCTCCCGTCGTTGCTGCCGTGGGTTTTCTTGCCATGTTTTCGGAAGGCGGGTGGGTCCACATGATCGGCCTTGACTTTCGAAGCGCACAGACCAACATTACCAAACCGAGCGAATGGTACACGGAAGGGGTGCATTTCGGTCAGTTTTCAGCGCTCATTCTTGCGCATACCTGGTTCAACATATCCCTCATGATACGTTTTGTCGAGCCGGTGGTTGCCCAACTCGACCCGAGTTGGGAAGAGCAATTGCGACTGTTGCCGGGCGGACAAACCACCCTGAGGAGGTTTCGGACGTTGTGGGCGCCAATGCTCGGACCAGCGGTCGCTGTGGCTGCGACGTATACCTTCTTTTTCTCGTTCACCTCCTTCGCCCTCGTGCGATGGCTAACACCCGGTCGCCACACCCTTGAATCGCTCCTTGCCGACCTTGGTGGCTCGGCTGGTATTGAGGGCTATCGAACGGACACAAGCCTCGCCGTTCTATCCATTGCCGCTGTTCAAATGGTGTTGATGCTCCTCATGCTGTGGGGTGCGGGACGGTTTGAACGAAAGCACAGTCATGTCCTTACCCTCAACGACGAGAACAGCAACCGAGCTCGGCGCGGTCCACCTCCTCTGCGATGGATCGTGGGCGTGGGAAGCGTCGTCGCACTGAGCATGACGCCGTATGTTTCGGTGATTCTTGCATCCTTCCGCATGCGAGGCGATGCTGGTGAAGGGTTCAGATGGACGCTGGCGGGTTGGGAAAGTGCGATTGCCGGTGATCGTTCGACGATTTCTCTGGTGGAAGCCATCGGGAACTCCCTCACCTATGCGGGCATCACGGTTCTTGTTGCTCTCCCGCTTGGATACGGGGTGGCTTCCGCTCTCACGACGCTTCGCAAGCGAGGGCACCACAAAACAGCCGGTGTGCTTGATTCACTGTGCATGATCCCGCTCTCCGTTTCAGCCGTGGTTGTAGGTCTTGGCATCGTGGTTGGTATGTTGAGGTGGTACCCCGACCTCTTCAGATTCCCTTACCTCCCCGCCCTGCCACATATCATGCTTGTTCTTCCATTTGTCATCCGACTTCTCGTGCCGGCCATGGAGCGAATCGACGAAATCTATGCTCAACAAGCGCAACTGCTTCAGTTGTCGCCGTTTCGAACGTGGTGGCACAGCAAAGGTGCCTTCCTGTTACCGACCATGACCATGGCGGCCTCTCTCTGCCTTGCGTTTTCTCTGGGAGAGTTTGGGGCAAGCTACCTCGTCGTCCGAGTGGGTTCGTGGGACACGCTCTCAATCTTGGTGGACACGGTGGCGGGTCGACCGAAATTTGATCCAGTGGTGATGCCGACGGCCATGGCTTTGGCTTCGATGTTGATGCTGATTACCTTCATCATTTTAGGACTCAACGAACGGTTGAGAACCCGAGGAGGTACCGATGATGTTTGAGCTCGAAGGTGGGTCAAAGCGCTATGGTACGGTGAATCTCTTCACCAATCTCGACCTTCGCACGGAACAGGGTGAAATTGTTTCAATCTTAGGACCAAGCGGTTGCGGCAAGACAACCTTGCTCCGGACCATTTGTGGTTTGGAATCGCTTGATGGTGGCAGGCGACGCCTAAACGGAACCCAACTCATGAACGGTGAAGTTCACCCAAACATCACCATGTTGTTTCAGCAACCCGTGCTCTATCCCCACCTTTCAGTGGCCCAAAACATTGGCTTGGGAGCACCACAAGGCCTCAAGAAGCAAGAAAAGCAAACCGCCGTGTTGGACGTCCTTGAAACCCTTGGTATGCCAGGTTTCGAAAACAGAGGCATCGCTCAGCTTTCAGGAGGTGAGGCTCAGCGTGTTGCGTTTGGACGAGCTCTTCTGCAATGCCCGGAACTCATTCTTTTGGACGAACCGTTTGCATCCGTTGACGTGAAGCGACGTTTGGAATTGACCACCATGACTCGAACCCACCTCAAAAGTCGAAACATCGCTGCCCTTCACGTAACCCATGATGTTGAGGAAGCCAAACTGCTCTCCGACCGCATGATTCATTGGACCGACCTCGTAACCACGGACAGAGAGGACGGTAAAGATGACGAAGAATGACTGGCCTGTTATCGACCGTTGGTGGGCGCAAAGAAACGAGTGGTCCCGCGTCAAGTATGCAGGTTTTTTGTTGTCGCTGTTCTTAGTCTTGGGTGCGCTTCCATACGGCCTCATCAATCGATTTTCGGCTTGGCGAGGCGTCAGCACGCTCAAGGTCGAAATACCGTTGGATTGGGACCTACCCTTCGTCGCATGGATGGTAATTCCCTACTACTCGTATTACCTCTATTTTCCGATTGCAGCATGGATTGGCGCTTCAGAAAAACATCGCCAGCACGGTTTGCTTTTCTTCCAGCGGCTCATCGCTGCTGCATGGATTGCCTTCGCCCTGTTTCTCATCTTCCCGGTGGAAATTGAACTTCGCTCCCAGGCCTACGGTGCAGAGGGGTTGTTCGGCCTCATGATGACGGCGTTGCATGAAGCGGATACACCGTACAACGCATGGCCATCCATTCATGTCTTGTTGAGCATCTTGGTGGTGTTCTTTGTTCGATTTGTCGGTAAAGAAAACGGCACGTGGTCAATGCCGCTAGCTATCATCGTTTGGACCTCATGCCTTCTGTTGATCGCCTCAACGGCCCTCATCAAACAGCATTACGTGTTTGACGGAATCTCTGGCACCATCATTGCCTTGTTGCTCTGGTACAAGTGGATAAGGCCCGGGCTCAGCTAAAGAAGGCGTTGACCGTTTCAGGACTGGTCAAGTACACGGTGAGGCCAACACCGGCCATGATCATCATCCACGAGCCAATCATCTTGATGTGGCCGGTCGCCCGTCGGAGGAAATTGATCATCACTTGACGGCCCATGCCCACGAGCATGGTAACAGCAACCATGAGAATCAAGAGACCAACCATTAACCCGGCGATGCCGAAACCGATGGCAGAGGTCCCGAGGGTGCTCAAGAACACAACAAACGGAAGCACGGCAGCGGCGGTGCAATCGATGGAGGCCGCAGCGTAGCCGATGCCGTAGAGGTACATGTTGCGTCGAGGTGTGAACGTCTCGTCCGCTTCCGTGGTGCTGTATTTGTCAACGAGGTTTTGCACGAAGCCCATCAAGTGCGAGGTGATACCAAGCAACATCATCGAACCGAGGATGACCAACAAGAGAGCGATGAAGATGGCGATGTAGTGAATAATGCCGGATTTGGCGAAGGCTTCACCCATCAACAAAGCAACGATGCCAATGAGACCAAAAAACGTCCACATGCCAAGGCCTGACAACACACCAATGTTGAATGAACTGGGCATGCGCGTCTTGAGCTTCCCTTGCTCAATGAGCTCGTCTTCACGAGCCCCTAAGGAAAGGTAGTAGGAGATGAAACCGGGCAGAACCGGGAACGCACACGGTGAGAAATACACCAAGATGGACAAGATGAGGCCCAGTGCGAAGACGGCGGTGAAGGAAGTCTGTGGCTCTTCCCAACCGATGCGGTTGTCAAACGTCTCGGAGATGTCCTCTGTGAGGGCTGTCTTGAGCACACCGTCAAACTTCTTCCATCCATCAGCAGGGGTTCCAGTGGCTTGTTGGGCAATGATGTAGCCCTCTTCATCGAAAATGAGGACCACCGGAATTTGACCGGCCCCACCCGTAGTGAACAGACGAACAGGGTCGGTGGTTGAGCCGTCTTCAAGCACCGCCGCCTCGGTTGAACCGAAACCGGTCGGGTAGAGAGGGACGGTGTATTCCCCACCGCTTTCATTGAGGTACTCCACCGATTCAATGTCCCAAGCACCGTAGGCGAAAATTTTGAGAGACTTGTTGTTGGCCCGAGCAGTGGCTTGCCATTCATCCATCTCTTCTTCGATGTGTTCCTGGACGAGATGGCAATTGCTGCAATCCCTGGCCATCAGATCAAGAATGATGATGCTACCTCGGTGTTCATTGAGGTGAAACCATCCCGTTTCGTTCACAAGCCCTGCTTCAACGTCGGAGCGGTTCAGCGATTCAAAGACGATGTCGGGGATAGGAGCGGGTTCCGCATCGGACTGAAACAACTCATCCATGCTGTCAAACATCGAAAGCGCTGCGAACGAGATGGCACCGAACATGACAACGGCAATGGCGAAGGCTTGCCAGGTGTCTTTTTGCTTGAAGACACCCCAATCGGCTTGGTCAAGCAGGCCCATGGCCAATACCGGGCACTGACCATTCAAGAAGGTAGCCCAACGATGATTGGTGGGCTCGGCCGGAATTGAACCGGCGATCTTCGCCATGTGAAGGCGACGTCATAACCCCTAGACCACGAGCCCTAGGTAAA
>MDTG01131090.1_pt1 | contig 12959 bp, 10 predicted proteins | sample 811421 | NCBI WGS metagenome assembly MDTG01 (sample SAMN05326645, study PRJNA326480) | marine metagenome | isolation source: seawater | place: Pacific Ocean: South East | collected 2011
CTTTCGATATCGTGTAAGGTGGATACATCGGCAAGATCCAAAAGCAAACCCCAATAGTAATTTTAGTGCGAGTGTGGATTTTGGTAACCCAGACGCTGATCGATTAAACCTTGCAGCATCTGCAGAGCGACAGCTTCGAAATAGCACCAAATCAAGTGTAAGCTATAATCGAACATTTGCCAATACACCTTTTAATCTTCGTCTAGCTGGTCAAAGTGACCAAAACGCGTCTACAGGCAACGTTTCTGTACAATTACCAAGCGCAGCACTAACGATGAATAGAATATTTCCATTTAAGAGTGACGAATTCACCGGAAAAGAAATGCCCTGGGAAAAAATTGGTGTAAGCGCTTCTTTAGAGGGGCGAAATCAAGTTCAAGTACCATTTACCTCGCTTTTTACAGACAGCACTTTCAATGAAATGCAGAATGGCATGCAGCTTAATATCCCTGTAAACGCAGGCTACAAAGTTTTTAAGTATTTAACGCTCACACCAGAAATAAGGAATCGATTTGTTGGAACAAGACAAACGACCGTGCGTGAATGGAATGCAGATAGCTTAGAAGTAGATGAAATGCGGATTGATCAACTCAATGGTTTTTGGGAAGGTAGCACCAGCTTATCTCTCAGTACCATAGTTTACGGTATCTATCAGTATAAATCTGATCATATTCAAGCAATGAGACATCAAGTAACTCCGAGGGTTGGTATTAGTTATAAACCTGACTACAGCGACCCTTCTTGGGGGTATTTTAGAACCGTACAAAGCGACACCAGTGGTAGAGAACTCGAATACTCCATATTTGAGGGAGGTGTCTATGGTGGCCCAAGTGCAAACGAAAATGGAGTGCTCAATTTTGGACTAAACAACACATTCGAATTAAAGGTTGCTGACCGATCTGATAGCACTGATAACGAAGCAACTAAAAAGCTTAAGGTTCTGGATGCTTTTAACTTCAGTACCAATTATAATTTACTGAAGGATTCAAATAACTGGAGTCCTCTTAACATACAAGTTCGTACATCGATCATCCCTGGACTTACTTTTCAAGGGGCAGCAATTCTCAACCCCTATTCGTGGAATGAAACCACCCAAACTCAATTGGGTGATTTTTGGTTTGATCGCACTGGACAAATAGGCCGCTGGACAGCTGCCAATGCACGCTTTTCTTACAGCATGAATCCAAAGTCAGTAAAAAAGGGAATCGAAGAAAAGCGCGATCGAATGTCAGATGTTGGGCTCTATTATGATGATTTTGTAGATTTTGATGTCCCCTGGAATGCTCGAGTGACCTACAATGTTCGATATACCAACCGATTTGGAAATGAAACCATTAATCAAACCGTCGACCTGAATGGAGAGATAAATATTACTCGGAATTGGAAGTTCGGTTTATCGGGAAGTTATGATATTAGAAATCAACGAATTTCTAGACCATCGATAGATATTTATCGTGATTTACACTGCTGGGAAATGCGCTTTAATGCTGTATTGGATGGTGATTTCCAACGCTACACATTTGCAATCAATGTAAAAGCAGAAACGTTACAAGATCTGAAACTGAACAGAAACCGGCAGTTTAGGGTAAATCAGCTATAAATTACATTCTTTCGGGGACACCGATTCCAATCAACGACATAGACTTCTTAATAGTTTCAGCTGTTAGTTGTGTTATGTGTAAACGGAATCCCCTACTCGATTCGCTTGACTTCAAAATGGATAAATCATGATAAAACTGATTGTAAACCTTTGCTAAGTCAATACAGTACGAGGCCATTATAGATGGATTGAGAGAATCAGCCGCAGACTTAGCTTGAGAGGCAAACCCACTAAGCTTTTTAATCAACTCCTTTTCTCTTATGTGCAACTCCTCTGGAGGATGGAAGTTGTAATCACCACCTTTCCTTAAAACACTCCTGCACCGAGCATATGTATATTGAACAAATGGCCCTGTGTCACCATTCAACGAAACCGATTCTTGCGGATCAAAAAGCATCCGCTTTTTAGGATCGACACGCAGCAAGAAAAACTTCAAGGCGCCGATACCCAAAATTTCAAAAAGCAGCTCTTGCTCCTGCTCCGTCAACTCATCCAGCTTACCCTTTTCTACGGATGACTCCTTGGCAGCATTCACCACTTCGTCCATTAAGTCATCTGCATCTACTACAGAGCCTTCACGAGACTTCATTTTACCACTCGGAAGATCGACCATGCCATAACTCAAATGCTCACAGTTTTTAGCCCAATCAAAACCAAGCTTTTCTAATACTAAGAACAATACTTTGAAGTGATAATCTTGTTCATCACCAACCGTATAAATGGCTTGATGCATGTCTGGATAGTCTTTAAAGCGATTATATGCCGTACCTATGTCCTGTGTTATATAAACAGAGGTGCCATCTGCTCTTAAAAGAAGCTTTTCATCCAAACCATCTTCAGATAAATCAACCCAGACGGAGCCATTGTCTTTTTTGAAGAATAATCCTTTTTCTAGGCCATCAAGCACCATATCTCGACCAGTAAGGTATGTGTCTGATTCGTAATAGAGGTGATCAAAAGAAACCCCCATGCGCCGGTATGTCTCACCAAAACCTTCATAAACCCAGCCATTCAATGTTTGCCAAAGTTTTACAACCTCAGTGTCTCCACTTTCCCATCTGACAAGCATCTCTTGCACCTCTTTTAGCAGTGGTGCCTCTTTATTCGCTTCCTTCTCAGACATACCATCTTTTAAAAGGCTGGCAATCTGCTCTTTCAGCTTTTGATTAAAATTCACGTAGAATTTACCAACAAGCTTATCCCCTTTTAAATCACTTGAATCAGGGGTTTCACCATTCCCCCATCGCTGCCATGCAAGCATGCTTTTACATATATGCACTCCGCGATCATTGATAATCTGTGTACGAATCACATTGTTTCCAGCAAATGCTTTCAAAGCGCTTACAGCATCCCCTAAGAATATATTTCTGAGGTGCCCAAGGTGCAATGGTTTGTTAGTGTTAGGAGAGCTAAACTCAACAATTAGGGTCTTGTTTTCATTGTTCTCAACAAGGGCATCCTTATCAAGCAGATTTTGCAATACCGATACCCAAAATAAATCGGTCAATTCCAGGTTTAAGAAGCCTTTGACAACATTATATCCTGAGATCTCTGAAATCCGATCTTTCAAAATGTCTCCCATCATTACACCTACCTGTTCAGGTGCTTTTTTAAACAGCTTTACGAATGGAAACATTAATATAGTGAAGTCTCCTATAAACTCCTTTCTGGTTTGATCAATTTGAATTTGATCAGGTTTTACATCTTTACCTAGCGCTTCGGAAATTACGGAAGCGGCCTCTGAGGATATAGTTTGAATTAAATTCATGATGCAATAATCTTGGCAGTTGAGTCTAAGATTTTTAAGGTTTCCTCAGCCATTTTATTACACTTATTGTCAAGCAGTGGGTTTACTTCCACAACCTCAAAACACACAAGTCGCGAGTCTTGTACCAATTCATGAATTAAGTCTTTAGCTTCATCTGGCAGCAAACCATTTTGCACAGGCGTTCCTGTGCCAAAACTCACCACGTCTGGGTCCATAGAGTCCACATCAAATGAAATATATAGTATATCGCAATCGCTGAGGCTATCCAACAGTTCACCGGCGATCTTTTTTACACCGACATTTCTTATTTGATCTACAGTATAGTTAGGTATTCCGTACTTTGACATGAAATGGTTTTCTGGTTCCTCCGTATCTCGAACTCCTACAAACCTCAAGTCAGTAATTTTAAAACTTGGCGATTTACCGCCCAAGGCTTTGATGGTCTCCCAATACTTCACTTCTCTTGGATCGGGTTCATTGATTTGTCGATCTAGATTATCTACACCTAGGGCACAGGCCAGTGGCATTCCATGAACATTTCCTGAAGGAGTTGTGTATGGCGAATGTAGATCTGCATGCGCATCGATCCAAACAACACCCAGTGTTTTATCCGGAAACGCATGTACAATGCCTGCAATTGTAGCTGCTGCAGAGGCGTGATCAGCAGAAACGACAAGCGGAAATCGTTGGTTCAATAAAACGGAGCTTACTTCTTTGCAGTGAGCAGAATAAACCAATGAAATACTATCTATATACTTAGCATGAGCAAAGGTGTCCTCTGTAAAAAGAGCATCATTATGATTGCGCACAATACGTGAAGGGTACTGTTTAAAAAAGTCAATCTCTAAATTAAGAGATGCTAACTTTAAAGCCGATGGACCAAGACTGCTACCGCGTGTGCCGGCTCCAATTTCTGACTCTTGTATAACTAACTCAATAGCTTTGTTCTTCATGGTGCGAAAGTAGCTTCAGGTTCTGATTGAAGAAATATAGAATTGTGTTTTTGGATTCACTCACGTGGTTATTTTTGTTGATGAGCGTCTTATGACAATTCCTTGTCTCAACCATAACCTTTTTTGTTGCCTGCTTGCGGTTATTTTAATCCTTGCTGGTTGTGGTCCTCAATCTGAATTTCAAGCTGACATTGATCAAGGAATCATCGAATACGATGTTTCCTACCCTGAGCTTGACTCTAACAACATCATGCTAGAAATGCTTCCGAGTAAGATGGTAATGATTTTTAAGGATAATAAATTTATATCAAAATTAGAGACAACAGCGGGTATCGTTGAAATGGCTGTACTCGCAGACCAGAAGAACCAGAGGATGTATAACTTAATCAAAATATTCAGCGACAGATACGTCCTAGAATTGGATAAAACTGAGGCTTTAGAAATGACGAATGTTTTGCCTCAATTTGTATTAAATATAACCGATGAAGAAAAGGTAATCGCAGAGGTGAATTGCCAAAAGGCGGAGCTTGAGTTTGAAGGCTCTAGTCAAAAAGACTACATGTTTTATTTCACCGATGAGATTAGTTTGAAAGACCCGAATTGGTGTACACCGTACTACGATATTATGGGTGTATTGTTGGACTACCGAATCCAGAATTATGGTATGAATATGCGATTAAAGGCAACCAAAATAATGCCTAAAGAAATTGACGACTCTGAATTTGAAATATCAGATGATTATGAGATCCTGACCCGTTCGGAGTTTGATGAGTTAGTTGTGAAGAATATGGAAATTTTCATGGAATAACTTGTTCGCAATCTTTATTTGATAACTCACGCACTACGTAGCTTTCAACTCTTTTTCTCACAATAACTTTGCTCGTTAAAGCGTATGAGCTTTTGAGCTATTCAAACCACTATAAAAATCAGGTTGACGATAACAGTAAGGCTGTCAAAAAAATGAATAAAGGTTCAAAATCATCTGGGTCTAAAGGCGATACCCATCGTGTAAGGATGCTCAATCGAATAATTGGATACTTTTCCGATGAACGAACTCGGAATGTTCTTGGAGTATTTCTTATTCTTTTCAGTGCGGTATTGGTGCTATCAATGACTTCTTACCTCTTTACTTGGAAAGTCGACCAAGACCACATCCTTGACGGAGGCTTTGGAAAAATAGCCACCTCACCTAATTCTGAGATTGAAAATTGGTTGGGGCCTCTCGGTGCTTACCTTAGTCATCTTCTCATTTTCAAAGGGTTTGGTATTTCATCTATAGGATTGGTATTGATCACTTTTTTATGGGGTTTTCGAATTCTATTCAAAGTAGAGCTGCTTCCCTTCAGAAAGACCTTCGTATACACCTTGTTTACTATGCTTTGGGTGTCACTCTTATTTGGGGCAGTTTTCCCAGACAACCTTCTGCTGATGGGAGGTTCAATGGGATTTTACATGAACTATTGGCTCAGTGGAGTGTTCGGATTCGTCGGAGTATTTTTCAGCCTCTTCTTTAGTGCGCTTGTCTTTTCAATAGTCAACTTCAATTTGAGTATCCCAAGAATTATTGCAGCACTGAGTCCGACATCATCAAAGCACGAAGTTGAAGAACAACCCGAAGTAGGTACTGGATTGGTTCCCGAAGGCTCTGATGTGATCAATCAGTCAGACGAATTAAAAGAAGACCATCAGAGCAATATAAAGGAGCTCGAATCAAACGACCCTATGAAATCAGAGCGTAAATCTGAGGAGCATTCAGATGGAATTGCTTTGGATGTTGAAGTTCCTGAAACTAGCCATACAGAGGTTGAAGAATCAGAATCCGATACTAAGGAGGTCGATCTAGCTCTGTATGTTGAAGCCCCCACGGGCGATGTGGATCTAACAGACGAAGAAAAGGCAGCGCCATCAGAAATGGTCGATTATGATCCTTTATTGGACCTGAGTAAATATCAGTATCCTCCGATTGACCTATTGGAAAATCACGGAGATGGCAACATTCAGGTTGAGCGGGAAGAACTAGAGCAAAACAAGAACCGGATTGTAGAGACGCTTAAGAATTACAACATCGGCATTTCAAAGATCAAAGCCACCATAGGGCCGACAGTTACCTTATACGAGATTGTACCAGAGGCTGGTGTTCGTATTTCAAAAATCAAAAATCTCGAGGACGATATTGCCTTAAGTCTGGCTGCGTTAGGAATAAGAATTATAGCTCCAATACCAGGAAAGGGCACCGTAGGTATAGAAGTCCCAAACCAAACCCCTGACGTGGTCTCTATGCGCACGGTAATTAAAGCCGATAAATTTCAACACGCCAAAATGGAACTTCCTGTGGCTTTAGGCAAGACCATTTCAAACGAAACCTTCGTGACAGATTTAGCCAAGATGCCTCACCTATTAATGGCTGGCGCTACTGGCCAAGGTAAATCTGTGGGATTAAACTGCATTTTGGCGTCCTTGCTTTATAATAAGCACCCCGCTCAGGTAAAATTCGTTTTGGTGGATCCCAAAAAAGTTGAGCTCACCCTTTTTAATAAAATCGAGCGTCACTTCCTTGCCAAATTGCCAGATGAGGAAGAAGCAATCATTACTGATACGAGCAAGGTTGTAGCGACCCTCAACTCTCTCTGTATAGAAATGGATGATCGTTATGAGATGCTTAAAAACGCGCAGTGCCGAAACATCAGAGAATACAATGCGAAATTCATCAAGCGTAAACTAAATCCAAATAACGGCCACCGATTTTTACCCTACATCGTATTAGTTGTAGATGAGTTTGCAGATCTCATCATGACTGCCGGCAAAGAAGTGGAGATGCCCATCGCAAGACTCGCACAACTCGCTAGAGCAATTGGTATTCACTTAATAATAGCTACTCAGAGACCATCTGTAAACATTATTACAGGAACAATAAAGGCCAATTTCCCTAGCCGAATTGCATTTCGCGTTACCAGTAAGATCGATTCAAGAACCATATTAGATACTGGTGGTGCAGAACAACTTATTGGTCGTGGCGATATGTTGTATAGCAATGGCAATGATTTAATAAGGCTTCAATGTGCATTTGTCGATACTCCTGAAGTGGAAAAAATAACGGACTTTATTGGTGATCAACAAGGATATCCTGACGCCCACTTACTGCCTGAATATGTTGGTGAAAGTGGTGAAAGTGGAGGTGAAAATTTCGAGGATATGGATCGTGATGCACTCTTTGAAGACGCAGCTCGTGTAGTTGTAATGAATCAACAGGGCAGTGCCTCTCTCTTACAGCGAAAACTTAAGCTAGGCTACAATAGAGCTGGGAGAATTGTGGATCAATTGGAGGCTGCTGGCATCATCGGACCTTTTGAAGGAAGCAAGGCTCGACAAGTATTAATCCCCGATGAAATAAGTTTGGAACAACATTTGTCTAATATCTCGAATAAAATATAAATCATGAAGCATTATCTCTCTATTGTTCTTGTCTTTTCGGTGACTTTAACAAGCCTAGCTCAAACAGACGCAACAGACCTCAATCCACAAGACCCCAAGGCGAAAGTAATTCTCGATGCTATGAGCGATAAGGCATCAAGCTATAAATCATTTAAAGCTGATTTTGAATACACCTTAATCAATGAAACGGAGTCAATTAATGAGTCTCAGAAAGGCTCTATACTGATGAAAGGAAAGGAAAAGTATAAGCTGGAAGTAGCTGGTCAAGAAATAATGTGTGATGGAGAAATCGTTTGGACATTCATCCCTGATGTAAGCGAACTTCAAATTTCAGACTTACCCGAAGAGGATGAAGATGATGGAAACATGATGAATCCGGCCAATGCTTTTCATATGTATAAGAATGGCTTTAAGTATAAGTATTCAGGTAAGGCGACAATTGATGGCATTGATGCTGATGTAATCAAGATGTTCCCAATGAATCCAAAGGGTAAGAACTATCATACCATCATCGTCAATGTTGACAAAACCAAATTGGAGCTGATTAGCATGGTAGTAAAGGGAAAAGATGGCAATGAGTACACCTATCGCTTAAAAAACTTCACCCCAAATATTGATGTTTCCGATTCGGATTTTGAATTTGATGAAGATCGGGCTGATGATATTATTGACCTACGCGAATGATTCTGAAGTTATTCGAGGACAGTAAAATGGAGCTAAGGCTCCATTTTTTACCCTTTTGTTAGCATTCCGTTATTAGAAGAAGTCACCAAGAACTTTGACATCTATTAATCGTTACTTTAAAATAAACTTCAAGAACGAATGAATATAGGCATTGTATGCTATCCAACTTTTGGCGGTAGTGGTGTTGTGGCAACAGAGCTTGGGATTGCATTGGCTAGACTAGGAAATCAAGTCCACTTCATTAGCTACTCGCAGCCTGTGAGACTCGATTTATATGAGAACAATATTTATTACCACGAGGTAGTAATCACCGATTATCCTCTATTTGAATATTCTCCATACGAGCTAATGCTTACCTCCAAACTTGTGAGTGTTACGAAAAACGAAAACATAGATGTACTTCATGTGCACTACGCAATACCCCATGCCTCTGCGGCATATATGGCCAAAAAAATTCTTGAGTCTGAAGGCGTTCATATACCGATTATCTGCACCCTTCACGGTACTGATATAACCCTGCTAGGGAAAGATGCTTCGTTCGAACCAGTAATCACGTTTGCAATAAACAATAGCGATGCTGTAACTGCAGTTTCACAAAGTCTAGCCAACGATACTTTGGCTCATTTTAAGGTAAATCGAAAGTTGGATATTATCCCAAATTTTATTAATCTTACTCGTTATGAACACTTGAAGACCAATGGTTTAAAGGCGAGATTTACTCATGAAAGCGATCCATTAATCATGCATGTTTCCAACTTTAGAAAAGTGAAGCGTGTAGATGACGTTGTTAGAGTATTTGCGGGTGTAAGGGAAAAATTGAAATCTCAACTATTACTCATCGGTGACGGTCCAGAGCGATCGAATGTTGAAGAAAAGTGTCGAAGTTTGGGCTTGTGTGAGGACATTCACTTTTTTGGAAAATCAAAGAACATAGAACAATTCCTCGTCAATGGTGATTTGTTTATTCTACCCTCTGAGACGGAAAGCTTCGGTTTAGCGGCACTTGAAGCAATGGCAGCTGGTATGCCTGTTATTTCAACCAATACAGGCGGATTACCCGAGGTAAACGAACATGGTTTCAGTGGTTATCTCTGCGATGTGGGCGATACTGAGCGCATGACAGATTATGCGCTAGAAATTCTATCATCAACTGAAAAACTAGAGACGTTCAAATCAAACGCGCGTGAACAAGCGAAAAAATTCAGTTTAAAATCGGTATTACCTAGGTATTTGGAGCTGTATAACTCATTGGTTGATTAATTTGGTGCAATCATTGATTTGTAACTCATCAAAACACATCATTATGAAAAAAGTCTTTGTCTTAGCAATAGTAAGCCTGTCGATGGCTTCCTGTTCAACTTGTTATGAATGTTCAGAAGAGGTAATTATTTCGAGCGGAGACACACCTGTAGATACACAATTAGTTTCTGATGAGTTATGTACTGCTGATCAATCGGAGATAGCCGGACGAGAAATCGAAGGCGCTACCTGCGAATCAATTTAAGATTATACCATTTTCAGAGCTTTCTTCCTGATCTAAAAGAAAGTTGAGGTATTTAAGTTGGTTTTTCACAATCCGTTGCCGACTTTGTTCTGAGTCAGCCATGAGCACTCTCACCTTATCTTCGTTCTTGAGGGCTAAGCAAGCTGCAATATCCATTGATGAATAATGCCGTATGGTTTCTACTCTTGGGGTATTACCGTGTTTTCTTTCAATAAATCTTGAAAACTCATTGAGTGTGTCGAGCGGTATGATTTCGGAATCATGAATTTCTTTATGAGCTCCAACCATACCTCCAGGATATAACTTTCCAGGAAACTTAGGCATGATGGATTTAACGTCAAAAACGGCATCACACTCCACCAAAACGTCCAAAGACCCATCGTCATGAACTTTGGTTACCGAAATTAATCGACATAGAGACCCAAGACGCACCTTATTTTTCCCTTCGTAGGGCAGCACGAATTGTTTTTTCTCCTTTTCTAATTCATCAAATAGCTGGAGATATCGAGGTTCGAAAATATATAGAGGCACCTGCTCTTTGGGCAATAGAAGCATCCTGAGTGGAAAGAAAGGAAGTATTGATGATATTTCACTCATGTAATCTGAACAGCGAAATTGAAAAATAGTTGATTCAGAACAGATTCCAAACTTCTTCTTTTTTAAGATAATCGCCCTTCAGCGAATTGGATAGAATGATCACTGCCTTATCATGCTTTTTGGAGGCCCAGAAATAACTTCGAAATCCTCGCCACCAACCATTGTGATAAACCAGAGAGTCTGAGTCATTGAGTTGTTTAATTCGCCAGCCAAAGCCATACGCTTCTCGCCTGCCCGATTTTATTTGTGGGGACCTCGCATCTGACCAGAGCTTGGCATCAACTATAGTAAGCTCATCCATTTGTCGATAAAACTCGAAAAGATCACCAAGCGAACTATACATACCCTTATCTCCATTTACACCATCAAGATATGACGGCTCCATACATTTTCCGCTAGCAGCATGTCCACGCACGATATATTCTTGAGGAGCTTTATTAAAAACATCCAAGATTTCAGAATCTTTCATATTGAGCCGATCAAAAACTTCATTTTTGATGTATACACCAAATGGTATTTGTGTTTCTGCCTCTATGATGTCTGCTAGAAGCACGTAATTAGTATTGCAATAGTTGAATTGTCTTCCTGGTTCAAAATAATTAGGTATTTCCTCACACTCGAACATGGTCATGAGATCTGCGTTTTGCATAAAATATGTGGGCAAGCCCCAAAGGCTATCGGTTACGTAAGCATAGTAACCGATGCCGCTTGTGTGTGTAAGCAATTGCTTAACAGTTACATTATGGTAGGGAGTGCATGGAAGAAAAGTACTAATCGAATCATCTAATGAAATTCTCTTCTCTGATACAAGCTTGAGAATGGCCAGTGCAGTAAATGGTTTAGACAATGAAGCAAGCTGAAACTGATCGTGTACACGTAAGCTATCGCTTTTATCACTTCCTCTTATACCTAGTGCAAACGAGTCGATCATCCTATCGCGGTAGAATAAAGCCGTCCCAGAAAACTTGCCTTGATCGGATAGGGTCTCAAAAAAACTACGAATACGATTATGGGTCGAATCAGGAAATCGCTCATAGGATGGCGTCACCTTCATATCCACCAATACGGAGTCGACTTTTGGTTCTACATTATTGGAGCAAGAACCAATTACAAAAAATAACAATACTAATATGGTAAGGGGCCTCAAATCTGTGATAGGCGCTATTGAGTCTCACTACAATCGCATGTCCAATCGAAGCTACCATAAGCCGCTTCGCACTCTTCGGTGTACTCGCTTATCTGTCTGTCGGTACCACATTGTTCCGGATAAACATAACGATCAACCCCATCTTGATCTCTAGCAATACAAGTAAAACAATTAGTGCAGCTTGTGGCGATGATTGTCATTATAAACATCGTGACTATTGGTATGAAAAACCTTTTTCTATTCATAATCAAATATCTAGATTTTCTCCACATTCACAATTAATATCCGTCTCATCTGAATCAAGTCCTAGCTCCTTAATTCTATCTTGAACGGCATCATTACAAATCTTTTCATAATCTTCTATAGCTTCAGCACGTTCACAAACCTTATTGTAACCCCACTGCAGCTCGTCTTCAGAATTTACAACGATGCACTGATAGCAACGTTTACAGCTATTAAAAGAAAAAAGAAGCACGAGCGTGAAAACAGATGATAAAAAAAATTTCATTATATAAAAGACGATTACAATTTGAAAGTTACTGATTTAACAGCTGCGTAAGCAACTCTTTATTGACCTCTTTACCTGTCCAATTCGACACCACCTCTCCGTCTCTTAAATAAACTACTGTTGGAAACGTGCCATTAAACGCCCTAAGAAGATTTCGGATTTGACCTATATAAAATGGAATGTGTGACACTCCATTGTCAGCAACAAAAGCCTTGGCGCTGCGCTCACCTCCGTATATGATGAGACGGATTTTATCAGGGTCATCTGTGGTGGCAATCAGCGAAGCTAGCTGCTTACAATGAACACATTTCGAAAGCAACAACACAAGCACCTTATCCCCTTCTAAAAAGTCTGCCTTATAAGATTCGTTTACTTCCGAAATTAATGCAGAATTAATGGTTGCCTCTTTGCTGAGGTCTGCTTCTGGCAGCGGAACAACGTAGAGCAGTATGGGAATCCCAATAACCACGAGTGGGATTGGAACCCACTTTAAAGACCATCGATTTAAATATTTATTGGCCCCCATCAGAAATACAGCAATAGCCATGAATAATAGGTTTTTAGCCAAACTCTCAGGAGCATCCAAGGGAATTAACTCTCCAAAGCAACCACAGTTGTCCGCACCACTACCCGACACGATTTGATTGGCCAGAAAAACGCTAAAACCGATAAGCATAGCGATGGAATTAATCATCATTAATCGAGTGAAAAATCCAAAGGAGATGAATAAACCTAAGACAATTTCTAGGATAATAACCGTTCGAGC
>MDTG01391214.1_pt1 | contig 12959 bp, 8 predicted proteins | sample 811421 | NCBI WGS metagenome assembly MDTG01 (sample SAMN05326645, study PRJNA326480) | marine metagenome | isolation source: seawater | place: Pacific Ocean: South East | collected 2011
AAAATGACAGATGTGCCCGCAAGGGAAACTCTGAACCGCCTGATGGGCGGTTTTTTTATACCTACCTGATGTGTAAACCGAAAAAGAAAGGATACACATCATGAATCCAACAACAGAAAAGCTCAAGAAGCTGATTAAAAACAGTATAAGCTTCCCAGCGGATCACCCTATATACAGTGAACCACCAGGTGTTCTCTTTACGGGAAAAATTAAACCCAGAAAGGAGAAGAAAAATGGCAAGAATATATAATTGCGGTTTGTCGGGAGCTCAAAATCCAACCTATGGTATTAGTCATGCAAATATTACAGATAAGCTTACAAAGGATAATTTCTTTAATAAGGCAATTGTAAGAGGTAGCGACTATATCTGGATAATAAAAGCGAAGAAAGGTGAAAACAGAAAAGAAACAACAACGGTCTATCTGGTATCTTTCCTAAGGTCAGATAAGGATAGAGAGGAGTTTAACACACTCAATGAAGCGATTAATTTTGCCAATAACTGGGATAATGAAGAAGGAGTATATCCTCTAGAGTATGAAGCACCATGGATAATTCATTTCATACCGTTTAGAAACAGGAAGTAACACGAGACAAAAATGGGGCGGATTTTCCGCCCCATTTTGTTTCTAGACATTTAGGGCTTTTGGTTTGTAATATTAGTTAATTGGAGGATTTCTATGAAGAAATTATTTTTTATTATTTTCATATTTTTAATTGGATGTGCACAAAAATCACAATATGGTAATTATATTAATTTTGCTGAAGGAAGCATTAATGCTGGATTATATAATTATCGTGTTGATGTTAATGATGATAAAATGGATGATGTAAAACGAATAAGACAATATAATAATGGTTCTGTCCCAATGTTATTAGTGCCTGAAGATTTTCAATTTTACGCTCTTAATTTATCATTCGTTGATTACAAAGATAAAAAAGATATACTTGCACTTATACCATATCGATATGGTGATGGTTGGCAATTTATCACCTCACTTGAACTCAAAATAGATGGTAAGAAAAAAGAATTTACTTGGAAGTCAACAGATAGAATAACTGATATTATTTATGGAGGTATAACTCAGGAGGAAGCTGTTATTTTAATATCAAGAGGAGAACTATTAGAATTAATCTATGCAAAGGATATTATAGCTAGATTGAATGGAAAAGAATATTATGCTGATATACCAATCATGGCATATGTTCAATCCAATTGGAAATCTTTTTATGATAAATACTTGGTTAATGCAGATCTACTAGGTGATGAATATTAGATCAGTAAGTAAAATTTATTCCCCTGTAGATATTTAGTACAATATTCTTTAATATTACAAAAATAAAATATTCTAAAAGGAGTGGATCATGAGGAATATAACTATTTTATTAATTAGTATATTTATTTTAGCTGGTTGTTCGTCTACTAAACCGCCTTCATTTCCAGGGGCACCAAAATGGTGGACAAAAAGACCTACAGATAAAACAACTATATACGGCGTTGGTACGGCTTTAAGACCAGTTCCTAACTTATCGGAACAAGTTGCTACTATCAGGGCTAGGCAAATTATCGCTGGTCAACTTGATGAAAAAGTCGTACAAATTCTTGATGATGTTCAAGAAGCTTCTGGAATTGGGTTAGATGCGGATGTTATTGAATATAATAAAACAGTTGGTTCAGCAATTAGAAATAACGCAATGAAGTTGTCTACTCTTGATAAAACAGCATGGGGCAAAGATGGTCGTTGTTATGTACTCGTTTCCTTTGATATGAATCGAGCGATTAAAATGGCCAAGAAAGTTGCTAAGGAAGAGAAAATCAAGTATAATAATATTAAAAGTAAGCTTGAAGGGCAGAAATATATTGACCAATTAGATGCTAGAATAAAAGCTTTGCAAGGTTTTACAGCAGTAAATCCTGAGCAAGACTAACTCTATTAGATAAAAGGCTGCTTATAAGCAGCCTTTTTCTTATGAATAAATACATTTTATCATCTATTTGTATTTTATTTTGTGCGTGTAGTAATAAAGGACCTAGTCCAACAGATCGCACAAATATTCCAACTACAAATAACTTATACTGGTATGGTTCGGGCGAAGTTCGAATGAGCGATTACGATGATTATCAAGGAACTGCTCGTTCTCGTGCGCAGGCTAAAATTGCAGAGCAACTAGAGGTTCAAATCAGTAGTAGTATTGTGGATATGCAAGAAGCGTATGGAGTAGGGTTATCTGCAGAAGTCAATGAATATAATAAAGTGACCATCAAAAGCAGAGTAAGTAAAACGATTAATAATATTGAATATGCAAAGGAATGGAAGAAAAAAGGGTTTTATACAGTTGTAGCAAGATTAAATAAACAGCAGTATTGGGAAAACATACGTAAAGAAGTAGATCAGGCTATGACAATAGCTATGGATATGGTTTCCAATTCAGGATCAAAAGTATCCATGGAGTCACTTTCAAATTATGCAAAGGCAATCGAAGCAATTAATCCTTATATAGATCAATATCCTACAAGTATCTATGATGGTAATGAAGAACAGGTGTATCCATTATTAGTACGCTTATTACGGGATCATAATGATAGAATTGATATTACTGTGCAACCAGATAAACCCGTGATTAGAGCGTTATTGGATGAGAATGTGAAGCTTTCTATTTCTACAATAGATAACAAGACCAAACAATCCATCTCTAATATCCCTATTGTTGTTACTTGGGGAAAAGAATCATTAGATGCCAAAGTAATTACAAATACCAAAGGAAAAGCAACCTATATGTTGGATCGTCATTGGGCAGCAACAAAGAATCAAGTGTTGACATTGCAAGTAGATTATATGGATATAATGACACCTGAAATCGAGGCGATGCTTGATATAAGCCCAAGAAAAAAAGAAATAAATATCAATGTAGTGGGTCCAAAAATTTATATCTCTAGCAATATAAAAAATCTAGATACCAAGATAACAGACTCGGCATTACCATCAGCAGTAAAAAAACATTTTATTGATTTTTATTCATCGGAATTTGTTTCAAAACGTAGTCAAGCTGATATGGAGCTTAAATTAAATGTAAAAACTTTTGAAAAGACAAAAAGAATGAGTTCTGACTTTCCTCATATCATTTATTGTGATGGTGTAATTGAACTAATTGATTTAGCAAATGGTGAACAAATCTTATCCAACAATATCACATCCAAAGATGGTGATTTTAGTTCAAAAGAGGTTGCAGGGATTAGAGCGATAGAGAGATTAGCAAAAAAATTTGGTGATAGAGATTTGCTTGGAAACAGTAATGATTAAACGAGTGATGATTATGGTGACATTGAATTCGATATTGCTAAGTCAAAATGAAAATTATTATGGTACGGTTGCCGTATCTCTTATTGATGCACCAACAAAGTTCTATAGTGTATCATTCACAAATAAATTAGAGAAAGTTTTCTCCGAGTCTGGGTTCGATGTAGTAGAAAGAACTTCCATTAACAAAATTATGAAGGAATGGAAAATAAATACTTCAGGAGTCAGTGATGAAGAATACAAGGGAATTGGTGAAATCTTATCTGCAGATTATTTGATTGTTGGGTCTGTAGATGATGATGAACTGAATGTAGGAATATATTGCGTTATCAAAATGATTGAGGTACAAACAGGTAAACTGATGGAAGCAGCCTCAATTGATGGGCAAATTAAATCAAAAAAAGAGTTATATAGTATTGGTGTAGAATCCATAATTGAACAGTTAGTATATGGAACGAATCAAAAGATGAATGATTATGAAGAAGCGTCTATTGCTGAATTAAAAAATAAAATAAATGAAAAACGAATTCAGGAGCAAGAACAACAAAAATTAGAAAGCCAGTTAGAAATACAAGAAATAAGAGAAAAACGAAAAAATCAAGTTTTTAAAGCTGTTTACGATGTTACTATAGGTATCCTTTATTTCGTCATACGATTAGTTGAATTATTAATTACTATTGAAGAAAATGAAGAGGAATATTATGCATTTAACCCATAAAATATTTTCATTAGTCTTTACAATAATTTTAGCATCGAACTCCTTAATAGCAGAAGAGGAATCAATGGTTGGTAAAGAAGCCCCTCCAGTAATGCTATTTAAATATCAAGATGATCGATATTTTAAATCGAAAGATTTTCTTGGCAAGGAATACGTGATCTACAACTTTTGGGCTACATGGTGTAGTCCCTGTTTAAAAGAAATGCCTGACTTGTATAAGATAATGGAAAAATTAGATCCCGATATGTTTGAATTGGTTTTAATTAACTGGTTGGAGAGCAAACAATTGATTCGAGAAAAATTCTTATCCAAGTTTGAAGATAAACATACTATTCTATTAGATATGTATGGGATTATATATGAGAGATTATCTGGAATTGAATTAAAAGAAGGTGCAATGCCTAGTCTGCCATTAACCGTCATTGTTGATAAGAAGGGAACCATTATTTACCATGAGCATGGTGCAGATGTAAAAAAATTAAAAGAATTTTTGGTTAAACTAAAATGAAACGATTTCTCTTTTTCCTATCCATTCCCATCGCACTCTTTTCTCAAGATGACAAGATGCGCATTATGGTATTGGATTTTGGTGGTAATGGGGTGGAGCAAAGGATTCTTGTTGCTGCATATGAAGACTTAGAAACTAGATTGATTGAAACAAATCGCTTTATTGTTATCGATAGAAGTACAAGAGAATCCAGAATGTCTGAATTAAAATATCAACGTTCTGGTTGTGTCACCGATGAATGTATTATCGAGATTGGTAGAGAACTCAGCGCCAATTATGTCGTAAATGGTAGTATAAATAGGATTGGAAATAGCTATCAAATAAATATCAAACTGGTGGATATGAAAGAAGGTAAGATGATAGAAAAAGTTACCGATAGAGTTAAAGGTGGTGAAGATGGGTTATTCGATGGTATTGAAGTGTTAAGCTTAAAGCTAGTAAGACGTATAGCAGCTGCAAGTGGTGGAGTTACAGCGCCAGTTCAACAATCTCAAACTGAATCCACAGTGTCTTTGGCATATGGAAGTATAGATGTAACCACTACACCGTCCAATGCTAATATCATCATTGATGGGCAAGAAGTTGGTTTATCTCCTGTACGAAAAGAAAATATTGTTACTGGACAGCATCGAGTTATTATTGCATTACCTGGCTATGAAACAATAACAAAAATTGTGAATGTTGTAGAGGGAAAATCATCTAATGTTAATGAAATATTGGCTCCTCAAACGGGAGGTTTAACTCTTCAATCCGAACCGATTGGTGCCAATGTATACTTGGATGGACAGTTTAAAGGAAAGACCCCAATCAACATAGCTGATCTACCTGCCAAGGATTATATGGTCAGACTCACTCTAGATCATTATGAAGAAACGACAACCAAGATCACCATTGAATATCAGCAAGAAGCAGTAAAAAGAATTTCACTGATACCTTTGGATGGTACACTTACTGTAAGGACTTCACCTCCCAATGTGGACTTCGTTGTAAATGAGAAAAAATACAATAGTGGAAATTCGGGGATAAAGATAGTTTCTATTCCTGTAGGAAAGCATTCATTACGTTTTTTTAAAAAAGCATTTGAAGATGTTTTTGAAACCATCAATGTTGCACCTGAAGAAGAAAAGTTTCTAGAAGTTAATCTAAAGAAAAAGCCCATCAATCTATCTGCCAACCCTGATGTTGGTTTTCTAACAGTTACAACGTTAAATAAGTTTGCGAAAGTTCAAATAAAAGGAGTAAAACAACATCAAGATCTACCTTTAGAATATTTTGAACTAAAGCATGGATCCTATCCATTAAAAATGTATCGAAAGGGATGGGAAACCAAAAAACAAACTGTGGAAATCAATAAACAACAAACAACGCGTATCAACGTAATATTAATGCCCAAGTCCAAGAGAAAATCTTTAATGTATTCCTTAATGTATCCTGGTGCTGGGCAGATATATGCCGATAATAAATTAAAAGGGTTTGCATTTGCGACTCTTGGATCTGCTATGGTTACTTCATTAATCAGTAACGGGCTTAAATACGGTGAAGAAAATGATGCGATTGGCTCATACAAATTGTCCTATCAAAATGCCACCACCACCTCTGATATTGAGAGCACTTGGCAATCATATCAAAACCAGGTTAATACGGTAAATGATTTACAAAAACAGCTTCTGGTATATGGTGGCGGCTATGTTGTAACATGGATAATTAATATTGTGGACGCGTATTTATATAATGGATTAAAAGGTGATTAAACATCTCATAATACTTGTTCTGTTATTTGTATGGTCTTGTGAAGAAGTGACCATTGAACAGGATAATCCATTAGATCCCAATAATCCTATCTATAATGCTCCAAATGTAGACTTCACTTCTGGAACTCTTGAAGGTGATACAGTTTATGTATCGGATATTACCTTTACTTGGGAAGGCAATGAACTAATTGCCGAGTACCGCACAAAACTGGATGATAATGATTGGTTGGAATGGAATAATGGTTCAAGTATAGAACTAGAGCATTTGGATGAAGGCGATCATAGGATTTCCTTGCAAGGGCGTTACTCTACAGGAGACACTTCTTCCATTATAACAACGAATTTCGTTGTAGATGCAGTGATGGGTCCTGCTTTAATGTTTTTTCCAAGAAGACAAATTGCAGTTGCAGGGGAGAATGTATCATTTCAGATACTAGCAGAAGAAGTTTCTAATCTCTCTGCAGCAGAATTTCAACTCCAATTTGATCCTTCTGATGTACAGATCAATGATATTTCCCCTGGTAGTGCATTTGCATCATTGGGTGAGATGATTTTTATTAAAGAAATTGATAATGTTAATGGTTTCATAACTATTTCTACGGCTGTTTTTGGAGAGAGTTATCCAGTATTTACTGGCACTGGAGATATTGCATTAATCGATGTGCAAATTATAACTAGCGGCGAACATGCTATTCAGTTTGATGGTAGTGAAGTTTTTCGAGATCATGAGAATAGCAATATTATCATCAATGATTTAATTAATGGATTAATTACTGTCGAATGAAACAAACTTCCATAGTTACTCTAATATATTTACTAGCAGCTATTTCATATGCAGCAGACCTAACTCTTGATGGTGATACGCTTACAATTTCTGATACACTTACCTATGATAATGTAGCAATCATCAATGGCGGGGCGCTAATAATGGAAACTGGTGATAATGTACTTGGAGCATTGATATTAACATGTGATTCGCTTTATATAGATGCTACCTCTTCAATTATTGGAACTGGAGGACAGACTACTTCTTCAAGTAGTGATTATTCTGGAACTGGTTTTGGCTTTCGGGGGTATGATTTGGATCCTGATGATCTTTGTTCTGGTTGCACTGAAGCCTCATGGATGGCTCGTGGAGGAGGAGGAGCGGGCTTTGGTGGTGTAGGTGGTGGTGGCGATCAAAGTAGTTCTTTAGGAGGTGCAGGTGGAATATCCTATGGTACGCATAATATCCTTCAATCTGGATCTTCAGGAGGATATGGTGGTGAATACAGAGATGGTTATGGACCGCACGCAATGCAAACTAGAGGAGTAGGTGGTGGTGCAATAAAAATTATAAGTAGGGTTGCAATTATTAATGGATCCATCATTACTAATGGGACTAATGGGACGATTAGTTATTGGAATGATAATAATGCTGGACCTGGTGGCGGATCAGGAGGAATGATATGGTTGAACATTGATCATTTAACTCTAACAGGTAATTTAACCGCAAATGGTGGCGCTGGTTCGGGTGCATTTAGCTCTGCAGGAGGTGGAGGCGCAGGCGGGCGTATTACCATTGTCACAAATACTACAATGGACTTATCTACCGTTTCTGTAACTGGAGCTCAAGGAGGAGTGAATACAAGTACAACGGGTACACATGGTTATGGGCCTGGGGATCCTGGTGCAGATGGAGTGATATATTATTTTAAAGAATGGCTTACAACAACCACTCACCCCGATACAGGAAAATGGTCCTTGCATTCATCGCCAGTATTTTCAATGAACGCCGATGGAAATATTGCAGGATATTTTTATGTACTCGATCAAAGTCCCACAACTACTGCAAATAATACATCGACATATACAACAGAGAATACGTTATCTCTCGGAACGTTGGCGCAGGGAACGTGGTATCTCCATGCTGTCCCCATGGATGCATCTTATAATGTGCTCGATTCACTACATATGACGTATCGCATGAATATTCACACAGATGCTATAGAGGTTACATCTTCCTCACACCCTTTAAGCAACTATTGGTATGATGTTTCCACACCTACATTCACTATTGAATCAATGACAGGTATAGATGAGTATTATTACGTTTTTGATCAGAATCCATCTACTATACCAAGTAGTACCACGGGAACAAATCTTTCCAGCAGTTTTTTCCTTATTCCAAATGTAGCAGATGGATCTTATTGGCTACATTTAGTCGGTGTGGATGATCGAGGTGTTGTGAGTACAAATGTTACACACTACCGAGTAAATATTGGGGATGGATTTGTATGGACAAATACATTTGGTGGAAGTGGAAATGATAAAGGATATGATGTGATTGAAACTTCTGATAAAGGGTTTATCACCGTTGGTTCTACCACTTCCAATATTCCCGCTTCTAGTTCAACAGGAGTGTATATTGTCAAAACCGATTCAAATGGTACTCAACAATGGGCGAATCAATATTATTCCACAACCTATCCAAATATGTATGGTTATTATATTGATCAAGTTGAAGATGGATACATTATAATCGGTGATCAAACCGTCAATAATGACTCGGAAATTTTCATGTTAAAGACTAATTCCAGCGGAAATGAAGTCTGGCGTGAAACAATCACTCGAGATTATGATCAATTTGTGAATTCCGCAAAGCGCACCTCTGATGGAAACTATATTGTTTGTGGATACAGTACGTTGGCATCAAATAATTCGACAGGATACAGCATGCTAGCAAAAATTAGTGATTCTGGCTCATTAATTACCTTTATGAACTATGATTATGGAAATTTTTATGACGTAATAGTAGAAGAGAATTCTGGCGGTTTTGTCGCAATAGGATCTAAAGAGGGACTTCTAAGATATGTTAAGACTAATAGTTCACTAGCACATGTTCAGTCAGGTGAAGTATCGCTTTCTGGGGTAAGTTGGTCACAAGGGCATGGAATTGCTCAAACTCCCGATGGTGGATATATAGTTGGAGGATCAGCAGATATATCTTCGGGATTAAATAATGTGCAATTTCTCTTGGTCAAATTTACTAGTGGATTTAGTACAGAATGGTTTCAAACATATGGTAGCGACTGGAATGATTATGTTTATTCAATGATACAAACAGGAGAAAACAACTTTATCCTCGCAGGAAAGAAGGCATTTAGTCAAACGAATGATGCCTTATGCTTACTAAAAACGGATTCACTTGGTAATCAATTATGGGAAAAAACACTAGGAGAAAGTGAAGGTAATTCAGATAATGCCTACAAAGTCAAGCAGATCTCCAATGGAGGCTATATTGTTACAGGGTATAATGGGCATACGGATAATTTATTGGATTTGTGGCTATTAAAATATTATGCCGAAGAAGCTCCTGTAATCGATCGAACAAGTTGGTATGTGTCCACATCAGGATCCGATGCAAGTGGAAATGGTTCTAGCTCAAACCCTTATTTGACCATTCAAAAAGCAATTAATTCAGCAAATAATAGAGATACTGTATTTATAGCTCCTGGAACATATTCTGGTAACGGTAATAATCAATTAACTTGGAATGGAAACGTAAAGCATCTTGTTATTATAGGGCAAAATGCCAATGGTGATGTAATTATTGATTGCAATGATCAATATGTGGCTTTTGAATTTGATAGTACAGGACAAGATACATCTGATAAAATTATTGGTTTAACGATTGATAATAGCGTAGGAAGTGTGACCTTATATCAGCCAGGTACACTTCAAGAATCGGTGGCTGGTCAGATCAGTGCAGAAGGGATAGGACTGACGATTACGAATTGTACATTTAAGAATAATGTAGGTGGATGTGCAGTTAAATTGAGTGATGGCGATTATGCTATAAATAATTGCACGTTTACAAATAATACTAATACGATTTCTTATAGTGGTTCCCAGTTCATCTATTATGGATCTGCACTAGTCCTTTTAAATTCAGATTTTACTATCATTGGATCATCATTTACTGATAACTCCATAAGTGTAAGCGGTGTTAATTCTTCAACAATTGCAGGTGGTGCTGTTACTCTTACTGGCAAGGGATTGGTTAAACAATGTCTGGTAGCAAATAATAGTGCTAATTACTCAGGTGTGGGTTCTTCAATACAAGGCGGTGGTATGTATGCACATGGTTCAATTGATTCAATTGTCATTCAAAATACAACCATAGCTGGTAACACTGTATATACAGTAGGTCCTTCAGGTCGAGGATTGTACATGATTGGATGTAGTATGGTGAATTCAATATGCTGGAATGGTTCTGACGCTCTAGATGGAACAGGTACAGTAACATATTCTAATCTGAGTGGTAATGTCAATTTCAATAGTTATAATCATTCCACAAATATTCATAGTGATCCTTTATTTGTAGATCCCGATAATGGAAATTTTGCTCTGCAGACTTCATCTCCTTGTATCGATATTGGCAATCCTGATTTAGATGGGGATAATATTACCTGGGTGACGGATACGGATGATCGGGATCCTGATGGTACTCGAATGGATATGGGTGCTTACTACTTGGATCAAAGAATATATGATCTAGATCCTCCATCAGCTCCTACGAACTTACTTGTATCACCTAGCAATGCTTCGATTTCTCTGCAATGGAGTCAAAATCAAGAATTGGATGTAGCCAAGTATTTGATTTATGGTGGTACAACAGCTAATCCTACAACAAGAGTGGATTCAACAACTAGTAAAAGTGATACAACAAAGATCATTGCAGGACTTACAAATGGTACCACCTATTACTATCGAATTTCTGCGGTAGATACTGCTGGAAACCAAAGTGGTTATTCCAACGAGGTTAGTGAACAACCAAGACTTGTAATTGCTGATTATTATGTATCCAATAATGGAAATGATTTTACTGGTGATGGTTCCATAAATAATCCTTTTCGACATATCCAATGGGCAGTAAATGCTGCTGGCACAGGGGATACAATTCTGGTTTTTCCAGGAGAGTATGCTGAGAATATAGAAATTGATGGAAAAAACTTGACCATTGTGGGCGATGATGAACTAAGTCCAAAAATTATTGATGGACAGAGCCTTGGGTATGGCATTGAAATAGATAATGTGGATTATTTTATCATGAAAGGGTTTGAAATCAAGAATTCGACAGATGGAATTAATGCAGATTGCAAAATATTACAATTAAAGAATATGACAATTCATACCAATGGAACTGGTGTTAGAAATACGTATACACATAATCCAGGATTGGGTCATACTATCATTGATTCATCTAGTATTTATTCTAACACAAATTATGGTGTTTGGTGTGAGTCTCCTTCTACTAATACGGATAGTTTAATAGTGAAGAATTCTACCTTTACTAATAATCCAACTGGTTTGAGTATAACTCGCACTCATACAAAGATGATGGATGTTACGATTGATGGAGGTACAGGAAATGAAGGTGAAGGGATAAATTATAGTTCATCTGGTTTTGAAGATGATTTGATTCTTATCAGAACAGTAATAAAAAATCAATATGCTTCTCATGGTGCTGGAATAAGAATAGCAGGAAATAATAATAATACAAGCGTTAATCTTACAGAATGTCTCTTTGAAAATAATTCATCACCCTATGGGGCGTCCATTTACGGGACTAATTTTTTACTTACAATTTCAAAAACACGTTTTAAGGATAATCAATCTTCCAATTATGGTGGTGCAGCTATATATATTTCTGGAAGCAATAATAGTGCTAATATATCAGAATCCTATTTTATTGGTAATACAGGAAACACAAGCTATGGCTCGGTTATACGTACTGAATCTGATATAAGTATTACAGATTGTATCTTTATTAATAATAGTGATAATGTTTTTGGTGGTACAAGCACCTGGGGCACTGCTGCTGACATAACAGTTTTAAATTCAATTTTTTGGCAAAATAATAATCTCATGAATTCCTCTTGGACTAATATGAATCTTGCTGTTACGTATTCATGTGTAGAAGGAGGTTATAGTGGTGTTGGAAATGTGTCTAGCAATCCTCAGTTTTGTAACCCGTTTACGTATCCACTAACCTTAGCAAGTAGTTCCCCATTAATTGGTGTAGGATGGTTTAATGAAAATATTGGTGGATTAAGTAGTGGTTGTTCCAATCCTACATCTTTATTCTATGCTTCTAGTACAGCATCTTCTGATGGAATTGGTACCATCACAAATCCTTTATCAACCTTTCCAACCAATTTATTAACCAACGGTGATACACTCTTGCTACTACCAGGCGCCTACACAGGGAATATTGCATATAATGGCAAGAGTATTGTTTTGGGATCCCAGATCTTAACTACAGGAGATACCAGTTATATAACGAGTACGATAGTGAATGGTTATATCAATATAGAAAACGATGTGGATAGTACAGCAGTATTAACAGGATTAACTTTTCAAAATAGCACTTCTCGTGTTGTTCATTGTTATGGAGATCCAACCATTAGTTACTTACGTATTAGGAACAATACGGATAGGGGAATGTATTTTGATGGTTCAGATGTATCTCTATCCCATGTGGAAGTACTGGATAACACCTATCCATATTCTGGTGCAGGAATATATATAGCTAACTCTACTGTAAACATATTGGATGCCACGGTGAAGCGTAATCGCAGCACAAGTGGTAATGGAGGCGGTGGATTCTTTATTGAGAATTCTACGGTTACAATAGATAGTTC
>MDTG01020734.1_pt1 | contig 12958 bp, 14 predicted proteins | sample 811421 | NCBI WGS metagenome assembly MDTG01 (sample SAMN05326645, study PRJNA326480) | marine metagenome | isolation source: seawater | place: Pacific Ocean: South East | collected 2011
ACTGATTTAGCGAAATTTCCGCGCGCGCGTGCGCGACGTGCGCATTTATTGTCCCTTTTATCAGGCGTAGGGAGATGTGGCGCATATATCGATAGGACGGTGGATAAGGTGAGTTTTGTCATTTTTGTCATCACACCACCATCACCTGAAAAACAGGTTGATAAAACCACGCGCTTTGGCCTGCCGGTCCTCTTCAAATCCGCGTTCTTTTAGTGCTTTTTTGGAGTTACGTCTGATTAAGCTTGATTATGGGGACAAATAATCCCAAGCTGATTTTTACCCTACTGTTTGACGCATATTCCCCAATTAGATAGAGAATATTGGACGTAGGGTTTCCTTCACTTGCGAGGTATCAAATGGTTGCGCAGTCCAAACCTAAGCAAATCGATTTGATGAAAAGTGATTTGCCAACTGTAAAAATTGATTGGATCCTCGATGGTTACGATGAGCCAGAAACACACTCTTAGTAAATACTGCTAATTGGACTCATGAGCGCAGGAGCCAGACAAATAACAGTCATTTTCCGTCGAAACTTAACCGTCCATGCGGGCTGATTGGACGAGATCTTCGTTGATTTCAATTCCAAGACCTGGACCATTGGGAAGGTTCACAAACCCTTCGGTGTGCCAGACAGGTCTATCCACCAGGTCCTTTTGCGCTTCGCCATAGACAGGTTGTAGTTCAAGAATATAACAGGCTGGACTAGCAAAACTAAGTGCTTGGCTTGCGGCAGCTACGATTGCCGTCGAGAAGTTATGCGCATTTGCCTGACGACGGTTAAGAGCGCAGATTTCTGCAGCCTTTCGGAAACCCGTGATCCCCTCAACCCGCCCAGGATCAAGGCCAATTACGTCCACGGTCCCAGTTTTTACTATTCGCTGAACGCCTAATGCGTTCCATTCCCGCTCACCATACGCAATGCGAATACCGGATGCCGCGCGCAAGGCTAAATAGCCTTCCGGGTCGTCGTTGCCTAACGGTTCCTCTAGCCAAGCAACACCGCGCTCTTCAAATGCGCGTGCGCGGCGGATGGCGGTAGGGACATCCCAAAAATTCTTGACCCCGAGATCAACCATCAGGTCTTTACCGGGGCCCATAGCCGATTTAACCTTTTCCACAAATTCTAGATCACGAGCTTCTTCAAATCCTAAATAAGCGTTGCCAGCCTTGCCGAAACCAACCTTAGCACCGTGCAACCCGCTGGCAGTATAACTTGCGATATCCTCAGCCATCTTATTAATGCTTGCATGCGTGCCATGCAGACTTGCTATAGCAGGCAGCGTGTCTCGGACTGGACCGCCCAACAGATCAAGCACGCTTACGCCTAACTGCTTGCCCTTAAGATCCCATAGTGCAATATCGACTCCGGATATTGCAATTGAAGCAATGCCTGAACCGGTGCCATACCACCAACTATGCTCTTTTAATTTGTACCAAATGGCCTCGGTGTGAAGAGCATTTTGCCCAATAATAATCTGACCTAAGCCTTCAACGATTTTTGCGGTTGCGAGTGTTGCTTCTGGGAAGTACGAGCAACTCTCCCCCCAACCCACGCGGCCATCTGTGTCAGTAATCTTGACTAGGCATACAGAACGATACCGATTGTGATCTGTGGGTTCCTGATAAGAGACAGGTAGTGCTTCTACGCTTGCGACTTTCATAGTCGGTCCTTTTCTAAATGTTCTAACCTAGTCTTCTCATCATTGACTTGAAAGGTTCTTCTCGAACATCAAGCAACACATCGTCTATCTTACGGGCTTCAGGACCACAAAGCCAGGCCATTACGCTTGCAGGTACGTTGGGATGTACCAGATCACTTTTTTGAATTTTACTAATAGGATTAAGACCCGCTATGCGTATTTCTTCCTGCATTTCGGTGTCTGTGGGTGGAATGCCGATAAAAAAGAATTGCACACCGCTACCTTCCAAGTCTTTAGCGAACATTAAGGTTAACATACGCGCCGCAGCCTTAGAATTACAATATGCAGCCCATCCTTCCATAGGTGTTGTTGCTGCACCTGTACCTGCGTTGATAACTACACCTTCCGATGCTCGTAGAAAAGGCAGGGCTAAGCATATCATCCGGTGAACTCCCAACGCATTTACTTCATAGGCTTGGCGCAAAGATTCTGTTGCCAAAGTATCGATATGGGCTATCGGCGTTATAGTCCCAGCGTTATTTATAAGTACGTCAAGTTCTCCCGCCTCAGACTTAATTCGGGTCAAAACAGACGAAATTTGACCGGCGTCTGTTACATCTAGTTTAACAACCGTACAGTTAGTTAAATGGTTTAAATAGTTAGGGTCTGGTGAACCCAAGACGCCGGCGTAAACGTTTGCGCCTTTACTGACTAGTTTCTCCGCAAGGACGGCACCAATTCCACGTCCCGCACCCGTGATTAGAATAGTTTTTCCCGACAGGTCCGGGATTTCAATTGGTAATAGATCGAACATTTCCCTTGCTTTCCTTTCACGAATCAGCAAAATGGTAATACCAATTAATAGGTAAGATACAAGGTGCAGGATGTCAAAATTTATCAGTAGAAAGTGCTTTATCAGGCGTTTCGCTGCGATATAGAGCACCGAGTAAAAACAAAGGGCGATTATGACGACTACCCGTTACGGTATCAGCAAACTAACTGAAGACGATATCCGCAAAAGTGGCTTTTCAACGCCTTGGGATGCTCCCATGATCCCACCATTTCCCTTTGAGTTCCGCAATGCAGAAGTTATGACTCTTTTTTGGCGCACTGATCCTGCTTCCACGGCCTTCTTGCTGCCTCCCCCATTAAAACCTGACGGCGACATTGTCTGCGCACACATTTATAAAATGAATGACACCGATTGGCTAGGACCTTACGCCGAGGCTAATGTAATGATTCCAGCTCGTTTTGAGGATCTGAAAGGGGCATATACTCCTTATCTGGTGCTTTCATCGGATATTGGCGTTGCTCATGGTCGAGAAGTGCACGGTCAGCCAAAGAAACTTGGTCAACCTAGCATAGAATTTCGAGGGGATCTGATGGTAGGCATCGTTGAGCGCAACGGCATCGATGTTTTGTCAGGGACAATGCCCTATAAACAAAAGCGGGTTGATGCAGGTGATTTGGCCCCATATTTTGATTTTACAACAAACCTAAATCTCAAATCTGTAGATCATATTGATGGAAAACCAGCCATTAGACAGCTAACGAGACGGAAGCTAGCGGATGTCATCGTTCATGAAGCTTGGGCAGGCCCTTGCACCGTCGAACTGAGGCCAAACGTACAGTTACCTATATCCCGTTTGCCAGTACTTGAACCTTTGCAGGGTTTCTACTGGCGTGCCGATTTCACGCTCGTCACGGGCGAAATCATTTATGATTATCTAGAGGATTTGTCAAGACTTTAAGCGTTGTAATATCAGACTATACTTTTCCGAATCTCGCACAGGAGCAGGCGGCAGCTGAAGCTAAGGGAGCGTCCTTAGTTGCGTATCAAAGTAGGTCCGATGCAGAACTTGCAAAGCTGGTAAGTGGAGCGGATGTGGTGGCTGTACAATTTGCCACGTTTGGACCTTTGTGTTGTGCTGCTGTGAAGCCTGGCGCTACGGTTATTCGCTACGGAGTGGGCTATGACAATATCGACCTAGAGGCTGCCAAAAAAGCAGGGCTAAAGGTTGGTTACGTTCCCGATTACTGCGTAGATGAGGTTGCCGAACACAGCTGCGCTGCCGCCATGGCACTATTGCGGAAATTAGTACCATTGGATTCTTCTGTGCGAGCAGGCGAATGGGCAGCAGTAAAACATGCCAAACCGATTAAACCCTTTGCAGACACGACTTTTGGGTTCTTTGGAATGGGCCAAATTGGACAACGCATTCTATCACGCCTTAAGGGATTTGGATTCTCATTTATCGCTGCGGATCCTGGGATTTCAGAGAAGCAAGCGGCAAAAATGGGTGCGGCTTTGGTCGATGAGGATACACTTTTGACTAATGCGGACATTATTTCGTTGAATGCGCCGGCGACGGGTAAAACAACAAATTTTTTTAACGCTGCCCGGCTGGCGAAAATGCGGCCTCACGCGATGATCATTAATTCTGCGCGTGGTCAATTGATCGTTGAAAACGATCTCGCGGATGCCCTCGAAAAAGGCCTTATCGGCGGTGCCGCAATTGATGTCTTCCAAGCTGAACCCTTAGCGATGTCTTCGCAATTGCGGAAAGCTCCCAATCTGCTGCTAACTCCCCACGTGGCGTGGTATTCCGAAGCTGCTATTAATCGTCTTCAAGGCTTTGTAGCTCAAGATATCACCCGAGCACTAAACGGCGACCTCCCCCGTAAACCTGTTAGGATTTAGACTATGAAACTGCTTCGCGTTGGACCTTTAGGTCAGGAAAAACCAGCATTATACGATCAAAGTGGCGTCTACCGCGACCTGTCTGCTCATATTAAAGACTTGTCTGGTGACGTTCTAAACGACGAAGGTCTTGCCAAATTGCGTAACATTGATGAGGAAAGCCTCCCCATCTTGGACGCTAACATCCGTATAGGTGCCTGCGTTGGCCATGTAGGTAAATTCATCTGCATTGGTTTGAATTATTCAGACCACGCCGCTGAAACAGGTATGACCCTGCCTGATGAACCAGTTTTATTCTTTAAGGCCACCAGTGCGATTTGCGGCCCAAACGATGACATCCTGATTCCCCGTAATAGCACTAAGACTGACTGGGAAGTTGAACTAGGAATTATTATTGGTAAAGAGGCCCGTTACGTGAGTGAGGGCACTGCTATGGACCATGTTGCAGGATACTGTGTGATTAACGATGTCTCTGAACGCTCCTTTCAACTCGAAAGAAGTGGCCAATGGGTTAAAGGAAAATCTGCCGATACATTCGGTCCCATTGGCCCATGGCTCGTAACCCGTGACGAGGTGGCAGATCCACAAAACCTGAAGATGTGGCTGGAGGTTGACGGTCATCGCTACCAGGAAGGCAGTACGGCAACAATGGTCTTTGGTGTCCGCCATTTGGTTAGTCATATCAGTCAGTTCATGTCGCTACAAGCCGGAGATGTGATTTCAACTGGGACACCACCTGGAGTTGGAATGGGTCAAAATCCGCAAATATATTTAAAAGAAGGGCAGGTAATGTCCCTTGGAATTGAGGGTCTGGGAAAGCAGAAACAAAAGGTGGGCCAAGCCTGATGGTACGGCCAAAATAACTGTAACCGGTGCATAAGCACTTAAATCATGAAATCATAGGAGGAAATCATGAAAAATATTACAAAATTAATATCCGCTGCAGCACTTTCGCTGTGCTCAGCAGGGGCTGCACTAGCTGGCGGGCATGCAGTTTCACTGACCCCAGGAGAAGACATTAATATGGTCCTTCTTCCAAAATTTTTAGGCATTCTGGTGTTTGACCAAGCTAATGAAGGTGCGCAAGAAGCCCACGCAGAGCTAGGTAATACTGGAGAGCTGTTGTTTGTTGGTCCTACCCCTGAAAATTCAACGGCAGGTCAGATTGAAATTATGACGACTTCAGCAACACAAGGTCAAGGAGCTGTGATGCTTTCCAACAACGCTGGTGACCAGATCGTACCCTCGGCTGTTGCAGCACAGGCGGCAGGGACTCGCGTTGTCACTTGGGATAGCCCAATACCGTCTGGTGAAGGTGAGGACGTATTCGTTGCACAAGTGGACTTTGGCTCAATAGGTACTGTGATGGCTGATATGGCGCATTCTATCCTTGGTGGCTCCGGGCAGATGGCTGTACTGTCAGCAACGCCAGATGCAGCAAATCAAAATGCATGGATCGCTGCTATGGAAGACGCACTCAAAGGAGAAAAATACTCTAACATTGAATTGGTCGATATCGTTTACGGTGATGACCAAGCTGAAGTGAGCTACAACCGTGCGCTGGCTCTTGTGGATAAGCACCCTAATCTTGGCGTAATTATGTCTCCTACTACTGTGGGTATTCAAGCCGCTGCGAAAGCGATGCAGGACGAAGGTATGTGTGGTCAGGTTGGGGTATCTGGTCTTGGCCTGCCATCTGAAATGGTCAGCTATACCATGAACGGATGTGCTCCAGAGTTTGCTCTTTGGGATTTTCGCGATCTTGGTTATCTGACTTATTACACTGCTTATGGTTTGGCCTCAGGCCAAATGAAGGGCGAGATTGGTGAAACTTTTAACGCAGGAAGAATGGGTGATTTTACAATTGAGGAAGATCCAGGTCGTCCGGGCTCCTCCCGTATTCTCATGGGAGACTTTACAGTCTACACCTCTGAAAACGTTGAAGCTGCATCCAAATAGAGCCTTGGGCCAGTGGGATATTTTCACTGGCCCAAATGAACGCCTAAAGGTTTCTCAATGCACCAGCCAATCTTACGCCTGAATGGTATTTCTAAATACTTTGGCATGACCAAAGCTCTAACTGATATGTCGATCACCCTTAACTCTGGTGAAGTGCACGCCATCGTAGGAGAGAACGGGGCTGGGAAATCGACGATAATCAAGATCATGACAGGGATTTATCAGCCAACGAGCGGTACAATCGAGTTAGACGGTAAAGCCAGTTTGATAACTGGACCTCAAGCCGCACGTGAAGCGGGAATCGCTGCAATTTATCAAGAACCCATGGTTTTCCCTGATTTGGACGTAGCGGAGAACATTTTTATTAGTGATAACTCCAATGGGGTGTTGATGCGCCCGTCCGAGCAACGCAAGCGGGCCAGCGCCTTGATTAAACGGATTGGGATTAAACTAGATCCAAGTCGCATTGCCAGTGGCCTCACTCTTGCTGAACAGCAGGCCGTAGAAATTGCCCGAGCTCTTTCTCAGGATGTGCGTGTCCTTATCATGGACGAGCCAACAGCTTCACTTTCGGCGCATGAGGCTGAACAGCTTAGGAAGATCGCCCAAAACCTTGCGGGGCAAGGCGTTGCAGTTGTCTATATCTCGCACCGTCTTGAAGAAATATTTGAAATTGCGGATCGCGTGACCGTCATCCGCGACGGAAGCCATATTTCGACAAAACCTATTGCAGAGGTAACTTCTGATGGCATGATCGCAGAAATGGTAGGCCGTGGTTTTAGCAAATATTTTGAAAAGGCTGCGAGTACGACTCGAGATGAAGTTATACTCGAAGTTCGCAATCTTTCTCTCGAGGGCGTGTTTGAAAATATCTCGTTTGATCTACACAGGGGCGAAGTGCTTTGTATGGCCGGCCTTGTGGGAGCGAGGCGTACTGATGTCGCATTGGCCCTTTTTGGGGTAATGCCACCAACATCTGGTGGGGTAAAATTCAAAGGCCAGACTGCGAAATTCACAACTCCTCGGGCGGCGATTGAAGCCGGTATTGCCTATGTTTCCGAAGACCGACGCAAACTTGGATTAGCAATGCCGATGGCGATTAAATCGAACGTATCAATTGTGACATTGGACGATTTTCTATCTCCATTGGGGCTTTTGAAAGGCTTAAAAGAACGTAAAGCCGCGCGTCACTTCGTTGATAGCTTGAATATTCGAACACCGGATGTCGAAACGCCTGTCGGAATGCTGTCCGGTGGCAACCAGCAAAAGGTGATGCTTGCCAAATGGCTCAATTTGAAACCAGATCTATTTATATTTGACGAACCAACGCGCGGAATCGACATAGGGGCAAAGGCCGAGGTGCACGATCTGATCCGGTCCGTAGCTGCCAAAGGTGGCGCAGCTCTTCTTATTTCATCCGACCTTCCAGAGGTCTTGGCAATGGGCGATCGTATCCTAGTGATGCGAGAAGGTCATCAGATGAGCATACTTAAACACTCTGAAGCGACACAAGAAACTATTATGTTGCACGCAACGGGTCAACGACAGGAGGCTATCTGATGCCATCACGTATTCCTCCTCAAACGCTTCGCATTCTTGCTCTATTGTTTGTTTTGCTCGCTGTATTATTATTTTTTTCAACCCAGATCCCTAATTACCTGAATGGACGATTATTCAACAGGATATCGAGCTCGGTTGCTATCATGGCGCTTATTGCATGTGGGCAAACGCTGGTAATTATAACCCGCAACATCGACCTGTCGATAGGCTCAGTTGTCGGTTTCGTTGCTTTCGCTACCGGCAGCCTTATAACTCAAAACCCTAATATTCCGCCTTTGGCTCTGGCTGCTTACTCAATACTTTTGGGGTCTTTTTTTGGATTGATAAACGGCGTTTTTGTTGCCTATGCTCGTGTTCCGTCGATCATAGTGACATTAGGGACGATGGCACTTTTCAGATCAGCGCTGGTTGAATACTCTGACGCTAAATCCATCACTACCAACAACCTACCGACTTGGTTGGTCGAATTCCCTAATACTCAATTATTTACGATTGGAACGTTTCAATTCCGTGCTGCCTTTGTCGTCGCAATCTTGGTAGTTATTGCGGTTCACATCACACTGTCTCGCGTGCGACCAGCACGTAAGCTATATGCCGTGGGATCAAACCCCGAGGCCGCGGAAATGTCGGGTATCAATTCTAAGCTAGTTATCTTATTCGCCTTTGTCTTGGCTGGGGCTTTGGCGGGTCTGGCGGGCTTCATGTTTCTCGCCCGCTTCGGGACAATTACAGTTGTTGCTGGTCTTGGATTTGAGTTAAAATCTGTTGCCGCAGCCGTTGTAGGTGGAGTCAACATCTTTGGTGGCTCGGGTTCTGTGATTGGTGCTTTGATTGGGACGGTTCTCATAGATTTGATCGACACGTCGCTGGTACGCTGGCAAATGGTAAGTGAGTTCTGGCGCGAAGCCGTGTTGGGCTCTTTAATCCTTTTATCCGTTGCTGCAGACGCTATTTTGATGCGACGCCTTGTCAAATGGCGGGTCTCCCGGGAGAAGAAAGATACGAAGCCCGAGGTGCAGGTATGAAAACGGCTTTAAATAAAATACAAAGCTGGGAGGGTTTTCTCCTGTGTGCTCTTATTTTTATAACCTTGTTAAACGCCTATCTTTCTCCTCAGTTCCTTAGCTTTTCAAACTGGATCAATCTTTTTCAGCTATCGATTGAAAAAGTGATAGTTGCGCTCGTGATGACTTTTGTAATTATCAACGCTGAAATTGATCTGTCAGTTGGTTCGATGATGGGGCTGTCGGCCTGCACTTTTGGCTGGATGGTTCAAGGAGGGGTGCCAGGTGGCTTGGTCATCATTACTTGTCTAATTATTGGGGTTGCCGGAGGAGCAATAAACGGTTGGTTTATCACGAAGGTCGGATTGCCTTCGCTAGTTGTTACTTTGGCAACGCTTATTGGTTTTCGTGGGTTAGCAAGGGTTTTGGTCGAAGACCGGGGGATTAATGAATTCCCTGAATGGTTCGATGCGCTTGGGCAGCAGGGTTTGATAGGGCCTATCCCTTTTGCGATCGCTGCGTTCTTCATTTTATTTACCGCCCTCTACATTGTTCTTCAACGCTCAGGCTTTGGTCGCAAAACCTATTTAATCGGCACAAATCGTGAAGTGGCAGATTACGCGGGTATTAACACGGGCCGCCATAAGATGATTCTATTTATTGCATCAGGCTTGGTATCTGCTTTTGCAGGACTACTGTACGCTGCACGTGTAGGGGCCGTGCGAGGTGACGTGGCACTGGGCTTCGAGCTTGACATCATCACGATCGTACTTCTTGGTGGGGTTAGCATTTTTGGCGGTTCTGGAACGTTGTTTGGTACCCTGCTTGCGATTCTCATTGTTTTAAGTTTGCGAAATGGTATGGCACTTATTAACATTACTGGACATGTCCAAACTGGCGTGATTGGACTGTTACTTATCGGATCAGTAATTGCACCGCGAATTCATCTCACTAGTTTTTGGCGGCGCTTTAAAGGAGAACGCTTGTGAAAAGTGAGACTTCAAGGCCCAATTTCGATCTCCCTATTAAGCGTGAGTCATTAGCTGAGATTGTGGCACGTCGCATCCTTGACATGGTGACAGCTAAAATATTGAAACCTGGTGATCAACTTCCACCAGAACGCGATTTAGCTGAACAACTTAATGTTTCGCGTCCCTCTGTCCGTGAAGCTGTTAGAGGTTTATCAATCCTTGGCGTAATTAAGTCACGGCATGGAGGTGGAGCGTATATCACCGATCTTGATGGTGATGCACTACTTGGCCCAATTCGCTTCTTTCTTTCTTTGGAAAAGATGAACATTAGAGAGCTCTACGATGCTCGGTCTCTTATCGAGGGGGATGTTGCTCGTCGGGCGGCCATAAATATGGATGAGATCCAGCTCGCAACGCTAGATGAGATCCTGATCAACCAGGAAAAAACGCTTAAAGACCCTGATGAGTTTCGCTTGTCCGATTTCAAATTCCATGAAACAATATGGATAGGGTCTGGTAATTCTTTTCTCAAACGGATTGGTGAAAGCCTAAATTCATTGGGACTTGAGTTTAGGCGACGTGCATCGGAACGACCGGAAGTACTTAATCAGTCCCTTCGTGATCATCGAACGTTATTTGACGCGCTTAGCATGCGCGATCCTTCCGCCGCGGCGGAAGCCGCTGAAAAACATATGCAAAATGTTTACAGATCGACAATGGATCAATCCAATGATGGAGGTATATCATGACTGCCCGTCTAGGCGTTGTAGGTATTGGATGGTGGGCCACCTTCAACCATATTCCAACAATCAATAATTGCCGCGAGGCTGAAATAGTCGCAATTTGTGATCTTGACCAATCCCGTCTGTATACTGCCGGTAAAAAATTTGGAATCGCTGCGCAGTATACCGATGTTGCGACGATGATGGCTGCTGAAAATCTCGACGGCGTAATGATTTCAACTCCACATATTTTTCACACCGACCCTGCCATCACTGCTTTGAAAGGTGGGGCACATGTTCTTGTTGAAAAACCGATGGCCACTTGCTCTGAAGATGGACGCGCGATTGCATCAGCCGCTAGAAAAGCGGGGCGTGAAGTGCTGGTTCCAACCGGACTGAATTTCGAGGATTATACAGCCAAAGCAAAAGCTTGGATTGAAAGTGGCCGCGTCGGTGAAGTGCGTCATATTGTATGTCAGATGGGGTCTCCTCTGCACGATTTATTCGCGGGTGAACCGATGGCTGAAACCGCTGATCACCTGTTCAGGCCTCCTGCAAGCACTTGGGCTGATCCAGCAAAGGCCGGCGGATATGCTTGGGGTCAGATGAGCCATTCGCTTGCATGGATGATACACGTTACAGGGCTGACTGTTGCCGAAGTTTTCTGTGCCTCTGGCTTATCCCCATCTGGTGTAGATTTCTATGATGCTGCAACTGCACGCGCCAGTAATGGTGCAACAATTGTACTTTCTGGTGCTTCGACTGTGCCAAAGCACAAAGGGATGCACACAGACATTCGCATTTTTGGTACAGAAGGCATGATCATGTTTGACAACCAGAAAGCTACCGTTGAGTTGTGGCGGCTAGACGCTAATGATGATAAACTCACTCTTGATCGACCTGAATATGACGGTGCGTTGCCCGTTCAGGTTTTTGCAAAACTGTGCGCTGGTGAGAATGTGCTAAATGCCTCTGATGCCGAGTGCGGCGCAGAAGTTACTGCCACCATCGCTGCACTCTACAAATCCGTCGCAAGCCAGAAAATGGAGGTCGTTAAATGAGTCTTTCGCTTACTTCTTGGTCGCTACCTTCCTGTTCACTTCGGGAGGCTGCTGACATTTCCAAAGCATTAGGAATTGGAGCGCTCGATGTCGGGTTGTTTTATAGATCAGCATTAGATAAATCGCTGATATTGTCTGACCCAAAAGCCGCCGCAGCACAACTCGTTGATTTGGGGGTTGAAATTCCGAACTACTACCATTTGTTCGGTAACGGTTTGGACGGCCAGAACCTTTCACTGCCTGGTACTTTGGCGCAAAATCTAAAGGATTTAAGCCAGGTCCTCACATTTGCCGACTCTGCGAAGATCAAGACAGTGTTTGTTTTGCCAGGAGTGGTGAATCCCGGACAATCGCGGTCGGAGGCATTTGCAGTCTCGCAAAAAAGTTTGGCCGCAATGGTCGATCTTGCTTCAGAGTTCAACGCCATATTATGTATCGAGCCCCATGTTCACTCATTTGCCGAAAGTCCTGCCATAGTTGGCGATCTCGTTGAGGCGACAGGCGTCAAGCTCGCGTTAGATTATTCGCATTTTACCTGCCTGGGCTACAGGCAAGATGAAATAGACCCACTTGCCCAGTACGCAGCACATGTTCACCTTCGACAGGCGCGAATGGGAGCGCTTCAGACAAAGTTTGCTCATGGCACGCTTAACTTCCCGGCGATGTTTGGGACCTTACGCGAAGCGGGCTTTGATGGAGCTTTGGCGATCGAACCGGTACATCAGGACTATATGAATACATTATTTGAAGACGTACTGACGGAAATTATCGCGTTACGGGATTGTTTTGTAAAATGGAAGGGGGGGCGCTGATGGCATCCTATGCATGGGTACTGGAGGTTCGTCCAGGCTATGAAGACGAATATAAAAAACGCCATGATGAAATTTGGCCAGAGATGCTGGATACACTGCGAGAAGCCGGCATTTCAAACTATAATATCTTTCGCTATGGCTTAAAATTGTTCGGCTATTTCGAGACAAATGACTTGATTGCAACCCAAACCTATCTCGCAGGCTCTTCAGTGAATGCCAAATGGGCTGAATGGATGGCTCCGATCATGAAAATAGACGTTGATCCTCAGACGAACTTCCCCTACCTTTTACCCTTGCAATTCCAAACTTGATCGCAAAGGTTCGTTTGAAGGTCAGTTTAATATTCAGCTGTAGGTGAGAAAATGCCTCTTTGGCAAGAAAAGACAGAGACCCAGACCGCTATGAAATTCAGAGGTACGTATAACTTACTTCAAACACGCGGTGAAAGACACAAATAAACTTACAAACTAAAGATAGCTGTAGAAAATGACTTGGTTGGAAAGTTTTGGGTGGTTTGCAGACAGTAAA
>MDTG01245940.1_pt1 | contig 12958 bp, 10 predicted proteins | sample 811421 | NCBI WGS metagenome assembly MDTG01 (sample SAMN05326645, study PRJNA326480) | marine metagenome | isolation source: seawater | place: Pacific Ocean: South East | collected 2011
AAAGGTTTTAAAAAAGAATGTTTTTATCAAGTTACGAAAACAAATTAGACAAAAAAGGAAGGGTGTCCGTGCCTGCAACATTTAGATCTTATTTAAGCTCAATGGGTTACAATGGATTTATTAGCTATCCATCGTTCAATCACTCAGCGCTGGAAGCATGTTCGCAAGACAGAATAGAAAAATTGTCTAATACAATAGATTCATTAAATCCATTTGAAGAAAAAAGAGATTATTTTGCAACCTCAGTACTATCTGAAAGTGTAAATTTACAATTTGATACTGAAGGAAGAATATCGTTAACAGGAAAATTACTTAATCACGCAAATATAAAGAATAATATTTTATTTGTTGGTCTTGGAAAAACCTTTCAAATCTGGGAACCAAAAGCATTTGAAAAATTCAAAATGGTTGCTAGAAAAAAAGCATATCAAAACAGATCAAGTCTTGAATGGGAAAATAAACAAAAAAGGGAGGTAAGATGAGTATTAATATTGGCGGAGGAGAACTTAAAGAATTAAAACCTAGAATTTTAGTTTTAGGAATAGGAGGAGCAGGGGGAAACGCAATCAATGCTATGATTGAATCCGGCATGGATGGCGTTGAGTTTGTAGCAATAAATACAGATGCTCAAGATTTAAAAATGAGTAAAGCTCATGCAAAAATTCAAATTGGTATGAATTTAACAAAAGGTCTTGGAGCAGGTGCAAAACATAATATTGGCCAGGCTGCTGCAGACGAGTCTATCGGTGAAATAGTAAATTATATTCAAGGAAGTAATATGGTTTTTATAGCAGCTGGAATGGGTGGAGGAACTGGCACAGGTGCATCGCATGTAATTGCTAAAGCAGCTAAAGAATTAAATATTTTAACAGTTGGCGTTACGACTCTTCCTTTTGCATATGAAGGCTCAAAAAGAATGAGAAGAGCTTTAGAAGGACTCGAAGCTTTAAAAAAACATTTAGATACTACTATAGTTGTTCCTAATCAAAATCTATTTAAGATCGCTAGTGAGACAACAACTTTTGAAGAGTCGTTTCATCTTTCAAACAATGTTCTAAGGCACGGAGTGCAAAGTGTAACAGATTTAATGGTAAGACCAGGAATGATTAATTTAGATTTTGCTGACGTTGAAACTGTTATGAGCTCAATGGGTAAAGCAATGATGGGAACAGGAGAAGCCGAAGGTGAAAATAGAGCAATGGCAGCTACTGAAATGGCTTTAAACAATCCTTTAATTGACGAGTATTCTTTAAAGGGAGCAAAAGGATTACTAATTAATATTACTGGAGGAAAAGACCTTACCTTGTTTGAAGTTGATCAAACGGTTCAAAAAGTGAGAGCAGAAGTTGACCCTGAGGTGGAATTAATTTTTGGTGCAATCAAAGACGAAACTATGGACGGTAAAATGAGAGTATCTATTGTGGCTACGGCTTTAGATGGACATAAAACTGATTCAAATACGGTTTTAAATATGGTTTCTAGAATACAAACTAGAAACGAAGATCACTCTGATGGATTGTTTTCTCATAATACAAAGATAGAAAATAATACAATTAACTCTATTGATGGAGCTACAGCATTTAAATTAGATGAAAGATTTGAAATCAATGAGGAAGAACAAAAATCACCAATAACAAATCTAGAAAATCAAATTCCTGAACCAGAGATAAACTTTAATAATGAAAATTCACAGGATAATATTCCAACAGGTGTTTCTATTGAGAGTGCTTCTTATATTGAAAGTAACGCAACAGAAAAAAATCAAGAACATACACCAAAATTATTTTCTGAAGATAATCATATTAACAATGATGAGAATTTTGAAGAAAACGAGGACATTGGTAACAATGAACTTTTTAATCAGGACTCTAACGAAGAAGAGGAATTTGAAATCCCTGCATTTTTAAGAAAACAAAAATTTTAATGATGAGTCTGAATCATTATGATCAATTCAAATTTATTGCTGGAAAACAATCATTTTCCAGTGATGTTGGATGAAGTAATTAAAATTTGTTCACCTGAAGAAGGTGGCTTGTTTATAGATTGCACATTTGGCGGCGGAGGATATTCAAAAAAATTATTAAATTTTTCTAAAACCCAGGTCATTGCTTTTGATAGAGATAAATTTATTCTTAAAATTGCAGATGAATTAAAAGGCAAATATCCAAATAGATTTTCTTTTTTTCAAAAAAAATTTAGTGAGATTGACACTGTGATAAAAAAGAAATCGGTTGACTGTATTATTTTTGATTTAGGTTTGTCTTCAATACAACTAAATAATCTTAAAAGAGGTTTTTCTTTTAAATCAAAAGATAAACTTGATATGTCGATGGGTTTAACAAATACCTCTGCTGAGGAAGTTATAAATAATTGTAGTGAACAAAAAATAAAACTAATTTTAAAAATTTTAGGAGAAGAAAAAGATGCATCACGAATCTCAAAAAATATAGTCAAAGCGCGAGCAATAAAAAAAATTACAAAAGTTAATCAATTAGTAGAAGTCATAGAAAAAAGTAAAAAAAAAAATTATACAAATAAAATAAATCCTAGCACTAAAACATTTCAAGCATTAAGAATTTTTGTTAATAAAGAAATAACTGAACTAATTGATGGAATTACAAGTGCAACTAAAGTTTTAAAACCTGGTGGAAAAATTCTAATCGTCAGCTTCCATTCAATTGAAGATAAGATTGTTAAATTTTTTTTTAATAACTTTTCAGCAAGCAGACCCAGACCTTCAAGATATTTTCCTGAAAAAAAGAATAACATCTTTTTATTAGACGAATATAAAAATAAAATACTTAAAGCTTCTACTTCAGAAATAAATCAAAACCCGCCATCTCGCTCGGCTAAGCTAAGATATGCAATAAGAAACAAGAATGAGTTCGTTTTTCCAGAAGAATTGTTGATTAAATTTAAAAAATATTTAGATGTGGAAAAATCGCATGCCTAAAATTAAACTTATCACATTAATCGTCATATTCTCAATTTTGTTAGGCGTTACATCAGTTATCAAAACCCAAACAAGAATTATTGAAAAAAAGATTTCTAGAGTCGATAAAAAGATTACTTCTGCTGAGAAAGATCTATATGAAACTCAATTAGATTATTTTTATCTTTCTTCACCAGCTAATCTATCAAAAAAAATTAAAGAATTAGATTTTATAGAATATTCACCAATGGATTTTTCAAGAATGTATCTAGATTTAGAAGATTTTGTTAATTTACAAAAAAAAATAACGATACTTAAAAGAAATTATGAAAAAGAAACTGAAAAAAAATAAAGATTTAAATAAAAATCAAACAAGTTTTTATTTTGAGGACTATCTAGATACTAATCAAAAAATTAATAAAAAAGATAATTCAAATGTAACCCAAGATAGAATTTACCTCCTTTTTTTTTTATTTTTTTCTTTAATTGTAATATTCTCTATTAAGATCACTTTAGTATCTTTAAAAAATCCTCAATTAAGTAATCAAAAAAAATTTTCTACTCATTTTACCTCTTTAAGAAGAGATATTGAAGATAGAAACGGGATATTAATATCAAGAAATGTAAAATCCTTTCACGCTGCTATTAAACCAAATCTTATAAAGAATAAAGAGAATTTCTTAATTAAATTAAGACTAAATTTTCCAGACCTCTCCATAAAACAAATTGAGCAAAATTTAAGCAAAGGAAAATACTTTTATTTGAAGAAGAGACTTAATCAAGAAGACAAAGAGAAACTCTGGTCCTTTGGGGAAAAAGGAATTATTTTTGAACCTTTTCAATCAAGAATTTATACTCACGGAAATCTATATAGTCACATCTTAGGTCAAGTTGATTACGATAATTATGGAATTTCTGGAGTGGAAAAATACTTTGATAAGGACTTGAAAGACAAGATGCTAATGCAAAAACCTTTACAATTAACATTTGATACAAATATTCAGCACATAGTAGATGAAGAGCTTAATCAGGCTATGGAGACTTTTAATGCTACTGGTGGAGGAGCATTATTATTGGATGCAAACAATGGAGAGGTTTTATCCTTAGTATCTTTACCCAATTTTAACATTAATAAACGAGAGAATATTACAGACAAAAGATATATTAATAAAATTACCAAGGGTGTGTATGAATTAGGATCAATTTTTAAAACGTTTACCGTAGCTTTAGCTATAGAAAAAAATCTAGTTACTCCTGAAACAATAATTTCTAATATACCAAGAAAAATCAAATGTTCAGTTCATCAAATTTCAGATATTAAACAATTTCCAAAAGATTTATCAGTTGAAGATATATTAATAAGATCATCCAATATAGGAACTTTAATGATAGCTAAAAAAATTGGTCAAAAAAATTATAAAAAATTCATTAAAGAAACTAATCTTTTAAATACTCCTGATTTTGAATTGGAAGAACTTGGTACTCCTTTACGTTTCAATTGGAATAAATGTAAATTAGAAACTATCTCTTTTGGTCACGGAATAGCAGTTACGCCTTTACAAGCTACAGCGACCTATGCAGCTTTAACTAATGGAGGCAGTATAATAAAACCAACATTGATTAAGAGAAATAAAGACTACGAAAATAAAAAGATAATCTCTGTAGAAACAAGCAAAAAGATAAATAAAATTTTAAGAAAAGTAGTAACCGAAAAAGAAGGAACCGCTAGTTTAGCAGACATTAATGGATACAATGTTGGAGGAAAAACAGGTACTTCACAAAATTATAGCAACAAGCATAAGAATCTGAACACATTTATTTCAATATTTCCATCTCAAAATCCTAAATATGTTCTACTTGTAATGCTAGAAAATCCTCAAATAGCTTCAAATTTAATTTACGATTATCGAGGCTTAAAAATTAAAGGCACTAGAAATGAAGCTGGCTGGAATTCTGTTTATGTTGCAGGCAAAATTATAAAAAAAATTGGACCTATTTTAGCCATAAAAAACCAAGAGTTTTATAAAAAATATGTTGCTAAAAAATCTGATTAAAAAATTACCTTATAAATTTAGAAAACTAAATATAAGAGGTTTAGCCACTAACAGCAAAGATGTTAAAAAGGAGTTTATTTTTTTTGCAATTAAAGGGAATAAATCTAATGGTGAAAATTATATTAATGAGGCAGTTAAAAAAGGCTCAACAGTAATTGTTTGTTCGAAAAGTTGTAAATATAGAAATGACAAAATTTATATTATCAAAATAAAAAAAATTAGACATTTTCTGAGTTACATCGCATCTAAGTTTTACAAATTAAAACCAAAGAATATTTTTGCAGTTACTGGAACTAATGGAAAAACTTCTGTAGCAGAATTTTTTTATCAAATCTTAAATATTAATAATATACCAGTTGCATCAATTGGAACTTTAGGAATAAGATATAATAAGAAATTGATAAAAACCAATCTGACTTCTCCAGATGTAATTACACTTCATAAAAATTTGGAGCTTTTAAAAAAAAATAAAATTGACAATGTAATTATTGAAGCTTCAAGCCATGGTCTTGATCAAAATAGACTTGATCACTTAAAATTTAAAGCAGGAATTTTTACTAATTTTAGTCAAGATCATTTAGATTACCACAAGTCTATGAGAGCATATCTTAAAGCAAAATTAATTTTATTTTCAAAATTGTTGGACAAAAATAGTGTAGTGATATCTAACAAATCTATCAGAGAATTTTCTTTATTAAAAAAAATTTCTATTAATAGAAAACTTAAATTATTAGATATTAGTGAAAAAATGAATCAAATAAAAAATATTCCTTTATCTTTATTAGGCTCATTTCAGCAACGAAATTTATCAATGGCAATATTAGCTGCTCAATTATGCAATTTAAATGAAAATACAATAAATAAATCTTTAAAAAAAATAAAATATATTGATGGTCGTTTAGAACTTATAAAAAAATTTCCTAACAACATTAAAGTGTTTGTAGATTATGCTCATACACCAGATGCTTTATTTGAAGCATTAAAGGCTATTAAAGAAACTTATAATAACAATAACGTTTCTTTAGTTTTTGGCTGTGGTGGAGAAAGAGATTTTAAGAAAAGATCTTTAATGGCAAAAGTAGCAAAATCTAATTGTAGAAAGATTTACGTTACTGACGACAATCCTAGAAAAGAGAATCCAAATAAAATTAGACGAGAAATAATCAGACATCTTAAAGGAACCAATTATTTTGATATAGGCAACAGATCCGAGGCTATTAAGAAAGCTATATTAAATGCTGAACCAAATGACATAATATTAGTTGCTGGTAAAGGGCATGAAAATTATCAAGATTACGGAAATAAAGTAATTTCAATTTCAGATAAACAAATAATAAGAAATGTTTATGTAAAAAAGAATAAAATAAGTCCCAAAAAACAAAATTATTTTTTTAATGCAAAAATATTAAACCAGATACTTAATAGAAAAAAAATATATGAGTTTGAAGGTCTTACACTCGACTCCAGAGAAGTTAAAAATGGTAATTTATTTTTAGCGATAAAAGGAAAAAGAAAAGACGGAAATAAATTTATTTATAATGCTTTGAAAAAAGGAGCTAAATTTGTCATTTCATCAAAAAATAACAAAAGATTTAACAAAAAAATAATAAAAGTTAATGATCCAATTATTTTCTTAAATAAATTTGCCATTTTAAAAAGATCAACTTGTAATGCAAAAATTATTGCAATTACAGGTAGCGCAGGAAAAACATCTCTGAAAAATATGTTGAAAAATTTATTGCAAAAATTTGATAGTACTTATGCTTCACCTAAGTCCTTCAACAATCATTTTGGTGTACCAATAAGCTTATCAAATTTAAATCTTCAACATAAATTTGGTGTTTTTGAAGTAGGCATGAGTAAAGCCGGAGAGATAAATCGATTATCTAAAATGATCAAACCAGATTTAGCTGTAATTACTAATATAGGTGAAGCCCACATAGAAAATTTTCAAAATACGAAAGGAATAGCAAAAGCCAAGAGTGAAATTATAAATAATATTAAGAAAAACGGTAAGATTATTGTAAATCGAGATGATAAATATTTTAGGTTTTTAAATAAAATAGCTAAGTCACAAAATATCGAAGTAATTACTTTTGGCATATCTAAAACATCTAATATACATCCAATAAAGATACAGAGGCTTGGTAAAATTAGTAAATTAAAGATTTGGGTCAAAGATGAGATTATAAAATTAAGTATTAGAAATATTAATATCCATAATGTTCTTGCTTCTCTAGCTATAATAAAAGAATTAAACTTAGATCTTCAAGAAACAATCGAGACTTTTAAAGGCTTTGAGCCCTCTGAAGGAAGAGGAAAAATACATAAAATTAAAAGGTATAAAAAAACATTTAATTTAATTGACGAAAGTTATAATGCTAATCCACTTTCAGTAAAAAATGCATTAAAAAATTTTTCAGCTATAAAAAAAAATAGATTCAAAAAGTACTTATTAATGGGAGATATGCTTGAACTAGGAAAAAAATCAGAAATTTACCATAAGCAATTATCTGGAATTATTAACAGGTCAGATATAGACAAAGTTTTTATAAAGGGTGAAAAAATGCTTTTTACCTACCAAAATTTGAAAAAAGAAAAGCGAGGGAACATCTTTCAGTGCAACCAAGATATTGACTTAAATTTTAAAAATATAATCGCCAATAATGATTATTTAATGATAAAAGGTTCTAACGCAACAGGATTAAATATTATTAGCAACATTATGATAAAGGGAAATTAAATGCTATTTGATTTACTTACATCTCTAGTTGAAAGCTACTCTTTTCTTAACGTATTTAAGTATCTTACTTTTAGAACAGGATTATCAGTAATTACATCTTTGATTGTCGTTTTCATTATTGGAGGCCCGCTTATAAGAATATTTTCCGAAAATATGATTTCAGGTCCTATAAGACAAGATGGACCGATTGATCACATTATAAAAAAATCTGGAACACCTACGATGGGTGGCGTGATTATTATTATTGGAATGCTTACAAGTACTTTATTATGGGCTGATTTAAATAACATCTATATATGGACCTTAATTTTTGTATCTTTAAGTTTAGGATTATTGGGTTTTACAGATGACTTACTTAAAATAAGATTAAAAAATTCAAGAGGACTTAATTCGAAATTAAAATTTTTTGGTCAGTTAATTATTGCATCCGTTGCTTTATTTATCATAATTAGATTTTCTAATCATGAATATTTGTACAATCTTTATTTTCCTTTCTTTAAAAATTTAATTTGGCAAATGGGTCTATTTTTCATTCCATTTGGATTATTCGTTATAATTGGATCATCTAATGCGGTAAATTTAACAGATGGACTTGACGGTTTAGCCACCGTACCTGTTATGTTAGTTGCTCTTTCTTTTACATTAATTTCTTATGTTGTAGGAAACACAATTTTTTCCGAGTATCTTCAATTACAGTATATTCCTGATGTAGGTGAGCTTTCAATTTTTTGTGGTTCTATTGTTGGGTCTTGTTTAGGCTTTCTCTGGTATAACGCTCCCCCTGCTAAAATCTTTATGGGAGATACAGGCTCTTTATCTTTAGGTGGCTCGTTAGCAGCGGTGGCAATAATAGCTAAACATGAAATTGTACTTGCGATAGTTGGTGGATTATTTGTTCTTGAAACTGTGTCAGTAATTATTCAAGTCATTTCTTTTAAGCTTACAGGAAAAAGAATTTTTAAAATGGCACCTATACATCATCATTTTGAACAAAAGGGATGGGCTGAATCAACTATTGTTATTCGATTTTGGATAATAGCAATAATTTTAGCTTTAGTTGGATTAGCTACACTAAAATTAAGATAATTTATGGAAGATTCATCACTAATTTTAGATAACGATGAAATGACTTTTTGTGTATACGGCCTTGGAAAAACAGGAATATCAGTTGTAAATTATTTTAATCGAAAAAAATTTACCAAATATTATACCTGGGATGATAACAAAACATTAAGATCTAATCATGAGTTTAAGTTTAGTAAAAATAAAGGGGAAAAAAATTTCTCACAATATTTAGATTCTTCAGATTACATCATTCTTAGTCCAGGCATAAATTTATACAAAGCTAAGCTAAAAAAAAAACTTGTTAAAAACAAAAAAAAAATAATCACAGATCTTGATCTTTTTTATCTTTGTAATCCTAAAATTAAGACAATAATTATTACAGGGACAAATGGAAAATCTTCGACATGCAAAATTCTTGAGCATACTTTAAGAAAAAATAATATTAACGTTAGGCTTGGTGGCAATATAGGTAAGCCAGTTTTAGATTTAAATTTAAAAGATAACCCTTTGTTGATAATCGAAGCGTCCTCTTTTCAATTGGCACACTCAAAATTTATTGAACCAAATCAGGCAGTCATTTTGAATATACATAAAGATCATTTAGATTGGCACGGATCTTTTAAAAATTATTTAAATTCAAAGTTAAAAGTTTTTTCTAATCAAAATAATAATGATCTTGCATTTTTGAATAATAAATTACTTATTAAGGATTTTATTAAAGCAAAATATAAAAGTAAATTAAAGATTGTAAGTCTCAAAAAATATCTAAAAATTAAAAATAAGATTAAAAATAATTATTTAAAGTTAAAAGTTAACGATGAAAATATGAGCTTTATTTATGCTTTATCTAAAATATATAATATAAAGGAAAAATCTTTAATAAAGTCATTTACATCTTTTAAAGGGTTACCTCATAGACAAGAGATTTTCTACAAGAAAAAAAATTTAGTTTTTATTAATGATTCTAAGGCAACAAGTTTTGACTCTACTAAGTTTGCTTTAAAAGATAGAAAAAATATTTTTTGGATTACTGGAGGGCTTCCCAAAAAAGGAGATAGGCTTAAACTTGGTAATTTAAAAAACAATATAGCCAAAACCTATATCATTGGAAAACATATGAAATTTTTTCAAAAACAATTAAAAGGAAAAACCGAACTCAAACTATGTAAAAGCTTAGAAAAGGCTATTACTACTATTTTTAAAGATATTAAAAAAATAAAAGGAAAAGAAAAAATTACAGTTTTATTAAGTCCAGCCAGCGCTTCTTATGATCAGTACAAAAATTTTGAAATTAGAGGTAATGAATTTAAAAAATTGAGCAGGTTATATGCTAAAAAATTTATTTAAGTTTGAATTTAACAATTATTGGAGAAATGTTGATAAAAATATTCTTTTTGGTTTTTTTCTATTATTTTTTTTAGGTCTTTTTTTCTCATTTTCATCAACTTCTTCATTGGCAGGAGAAAGATTAAATAAAGCTTATTATTTCTTTTTTTCAAAACATTTAATTTTTACTACATTATCTTTATTGATAATGTTTGTAATTTCTGCAATTGAAACATCACTGTTAAAGAAGATAATTGTTCCACTATTCATTTTCTTTTTTATCTTATTAATATTGGTTCCTATTATAGGAATAGAGGTTAAAGGAGCAAAAAGATGGTTAAATTTGTATTTTTTTAGATTACAGCCTATAGAATTGTTAAAACCTTTTTTTATTTTGATAACAGTTAAAATTTTAACATTAGAAAGATTTGAAAATTCTCAAATTAAATATCTTGTTAGTTTTTTGTTATTAGCTTCGGTTATAATCCTATTAATTGAGCAACCAGACCTTGGACAATCAATTCTATTAATAGGCAGTTGGATTGCTACAGTATTTGTGTCTGGTCTCAGCATAACATTTATCTTTAGCTTTATTATTTCTTTTGTTCTCATAATATCGAGCCTTCTTTTAATTTTGCCAGAAAAGTTTGGCTATATAATTAATCGGTTAATTACATTCTTTGATCCTAGCAAAGGAGATAACTTTCAATCATCAAAAGCATTAGATGCAATCAAACAAGGGGGTCTTAAAGGACAAGGAATGGGCGAAGGAATTTTAAAAGATAGTGTTCCAGAAGCTCATACAGATTACATTATCGCAATCATATCTGAAGAATATGGATCAATTGTTTCAATTCTTATTGTAGCTATTTTTTTATACATCGCCTTCCGAATTATTAAAAGTTGTGTTTCTCTTAAAGACGAACTATTAAAAATTTCATTATGTGGACTTGTTTCGCTTCTAATTTTTCAAACATTTATTCATGTGGGTGTAAATACCAGTTTACTACCTACAACCGGCATGACATTGCCTTTTTTAAGTTATGGAGGATCTTCACTTATTGGCAACGCAATCCTAGCAGGAGTGATTTTAAACTATACAAAAATAAAACTAGACCTAGATGAATAATAGATTAAACAAAATTATAATTGCAACAGGTGGAACAGGGGGCCATATTTTTCCTGCTTATAGTTTAGCTAAACACTATCTTAACAAAAAAATTAGTGTTGAAATAGTTTCTGATAAAAGAGGTTTTAAATATTTGAAAGATTTTAATGATATAAAAATTACTAAAATTGAATCAGCAACAATATTTAAAAAAAACATATTTCAACTACTATTTTCTTCCTTAGTAATTTTAACCTCTATTATTAAATCTTTTATTTATTTAAGAAAAAATAAACCCAATCTAATTTTTGGCATGGGCGGATATTCATCTTTTCCAATTTGTTTAGCTGCAAAGATAATTGGAATACCATTCATTTTATACGAGAATAATTTACACATTGGTAAAGCTAATAAGTATCTTTTGCCTTTAGCTAAAAAAATTTTTGTATCTCATATTGCACTAGAAGGGATTTCAAAAAAATATGAAAATAAGATATGTACTATCGGTAATATTATTCGAAAGGAAATTCTTAATTTTCAAATTGAATCAAATATTAGTCAAAAGGATCAAAAATTAAAATTATTAATTTTAGGAGGAAGCCAAGCTGCTAAGGTTTTTGCAGAAACTCTTCCAAAAATTTTCCAAGAGTGCAATAATGTAAATATACCATTAAAAATTTATCAACAATGTTTACCGGAACAAAATGAATTTTTAACATCTTTCTATCGTGAGTTAAAAATTGATAATGAAATTTTTAATTTTAGTAACAACATTATTAAATATTTTTCAAAAATTGATTTAGCAATAACACGTTCAGGATCCTCAATGTTGGCTGAGTTAATTAATTCAAGAATACCCTTTATTTCTGTGCCTTTGCCAACGTCTGCGGAGAATCATCAATTAAAAAATGCTATTTATTACGAAAAAAATAAGTATAGCTATTTAATTGAAGAAAAAGATTTAAATAAAAAACTATTTAAATTGATCAAAAATATTCATGAAGATAGGTCTTTATTGGAAAAAATTAAAATGAAACAAAAACAATATTCTGACAAATTTGTTTATGAAAACATTGATAAAGAAATTAGAGAAATAATTAGTGATGAAAAACATTAGAATAGGTCAAAAAGAAATTATCCACTTTATCGGGATTGGTGGAATTGGCATGAGTGGTTTAGCCCAAGTTATGAAAAATATGGGTTTTAATATTCAAGGTAGCGATCAAAATAAAAATAAATCTACGATAAATTGTAAACGGGCAAAAATAAAAGTTTTTATAGGACACTCAAGAAAAAATATAAATAACGCAACAATTATTGTAAAATCTTCTGCAATACAAAACAATAATTTAGAAATTCAAGAAGCTAAAAAAAAAAAAATTCCAATTTATTCTAGAGCAGATGTTTTGGCAGACGTAGTATCACTAAAAAAAAATATCATAGTCACTGGATCTCATGGAAAAACTACAACAACCTCTTTAATTGCAAAAATTTTATCCGATCAAAAATTAGATCCAACTATTATTAACGGGGGAGTAATTAATTCTTTTAAAAGTAATGCTAAATTAGGTAAAGGCGATTGGGCAATACTCGAAGCCGACGAGTCTGATGGAAGTTTTTTAAAATTACCAATTAATTACTCAATAGTAACTAATATAGATTATGAACATATAGATTTTTATAAAAATTATAAAAATTTAGAAAATGCTTTTATTCAATTTATAAATAAA